>MDSZ01192121.1_pt1 | contig 10723 bp, 8 predicted proteins | sample 811201 | NCBI WGS metagenome assembly MDSZ01 (sample SAMN05326647, study PRJNA326480) | marine metagenome | isolation source: seawater | place: Indian Ocean: North | collected 2010
CTAATCCTATATACTGATCCAGTTTTATGTCAGTCATTTAGCAAAAATGGATATAAGATAAAAGGAGTGTTTACTAATGTAGAAAAAGATATTGATACGTTGTTATTGATCTCATATAAAGCAGTCTTTAATTCTACAGCAACACTTGCTATTGATACATCTATAATAAACAATTCTACCATAGTTTTTGAGGGTAACGAAATACTAAAAAGCGGAATGTATTTCATTTTTGAACCTAAAGGAAAAACATTTTTCATGCCTCCTTTTTTACTTACTAAACAGGATCTAAGTTTTAAAGGTGATGCGAAAGATCCTTTAAATAGTATGGAGTTCTATAAATCTAAAGAAAATGATTTGTTTTATGAATACCAGAAACATGTATCTAAAAAACAAAAATTAAGAAACAAATTAAAAAATAAACTTGAAAATAACAAATCGCAGAGTAAGAGCATAAATACAGAAATAGCTGAAATTGACAAGCAAATGAAAGAGTATATAAATACAATAGTTGCCAATAACAAAGAAACTCTGTTTGCTAAATATATTAAATCAACACAACCGATTGATATTCCCGACATACCTTTGAATGAAGCTGGAGAAAAAGATATAGTATTTCAATACAATTACATTAAGAATCACTTCTGGGATAATTATGATTTATCAGACTCTAGAATGATATACACTGCTAATTTTGCAGAAATGATGGATCAATATTTTAATTATATTGAGAAATCTACAAGAAATCCTGACTCTATAAATGCTGGAATTAAGATTGTAGCAAAAAAAAGTATAAATAGTGAGGAGATGTTTCGATATGTTGTAGAATTTGCTTTTACAAAATATGAGAAGTCATGGAAGAAAATTATGGGGATGGATAAAATTTTGGTATACATTGCTGAAAATTATGTAATGACAGGTTTGTGTCCATGGATTGAGAAAGAAAGATCAGACTTAATTATAGAACGAGCCGAAAAAATTGCCCCTAATCTAATAGGTAAAAAAGCTCCTGAATTTATTGTTCAACAAAGGCCATTTATGCAGGATACTTCTGGTAATTTTTATTCACTTAAAGACATTGATGCAGATTATACAATGTTGATATTTTACTCTCCTGATTGCGGGCATTGTAAAAAGCAGATACCAAAAATTAAAAGTGTGTATGACTCTCTTATTACTTCTAAAATTAATATAAAGACACTAGCTATAACAAATGGATTTGATAGAAAAGAGTGGATTGAATTTATTAATGAGTTTGAAATTGGAGGCTGGATAAACATTGGTGATCAACCTTTTAAGATTAAGAAAAATTATGCTTATGTTTTGAAAAAGGAAGCAAATACCTATGTAAGTGCCGATATGAGAAAGAATTATAATAAAGGAGATTTAAAAAAAGTAGAAATAGAAAGCTTCTTAATTGATGATAATAAAAATCTAAATCTAGATTTAATTAAAAAAGTTAAAGAAGAATATAAAAATGCGAATTTTATTCAAAATAATGATGGGGTTTTTATGTGTGAGGAAGAGTTTGAGCCAAGAGCAAGTAGTGATTGGAGAGAGAAATATGACATTATTTCCACTCCTGTTGTGTATCTTTTAGATAAAGATAAGAGAATTAGAGCTAAAGGTCTGAATCACGCTCAGATTGGAAATATCATAAGACAACTTGAAGAAAGATTAAATAATTAATTATAAAAAAATAGTTGTACTTCCACCGTCACTTGAAAGGTAATAACGAAGTTTGTATTCATTAAGAATTTTATGAATATTTTCTTTTAATATACCTGTTCCGATTCCATGTATTGCAATAAGTTCTTCAGTATTTGTATTCAAGACTTTATTTAACTCAGCTTCAAATTTTCTGATTTGTATTTCTATCATTTCAGCATTTGATAAATTACTATAATCATCTATTAATAGATTTATATGTAAATCGATCTCCTTGGAACCTAGTCTCTTGCTTCTTTGCTTGAGATTAAAAAGTTTTGCTTTGACATTTTTTTCTTTATTTGCAAGCATTTCTTTTTTGTTATTCAATATAGATTTTTCAAAATCTTCTTCATCAAACCAGCCCTCTAATTCCTCCATAAATTCTTCAAATAAAATTAAATCCTTTAATAAAACTGGGACTTTAAATCCAGAGCTATTCAAGACAATAGCTTTAAAATCTCCAATAATTTCAATAATCTCCCCTTCTTCATCCTTTTCTTTTACAAAAAGAACTCTATCTCCAATCTTGAACTTTCTTGGTAAAGGTTTTTGCATAATCTAATAGTATATTGGGTGAGCAAAGAATTTTCCATTTCTCAGTTCTAAAGCCGGCATAGGAAACTTTATAAAACCAAAAGTATGAAGCACGCTGTTAAGAAATTTACTTTTAGTTCGTATTTTATTTAAATCGACATCAAATGACATTAAAAACTGGCGCTGTCTATACGTGATTTCATCTTTCTTATATGCACGCGTCATTCCATTAGCTCCATGGCCGATTGCAAAAGAAAGCCAAGATGGAAACCTTTTATCTTCTATATTTAATAATGATTTAAGATTAAAACTAAGCCAGTAGGTTTGGCCATTATAATCTTTTAAACTTCTTTGAATATGACTCTCTCCTAATAAACCAGGATTCTGCTTTGCCCATTGAGAAGGTCTATAGCTATATTTAAATTGTATCCTTTGTTCGCTCCAAGCAAGTTGCTGAGTTATTGCCATAGCAGAACCAAAAGTATTAGCGATAATATCACCTGTTGAAGCCCCCCACTCTTTGGAAAAACCATCTAATATCTCAATAGCGGATAAAAATACAAAACCAGACATCCCTCCATACCAAGCAGCCTTCTTTTTATTCATGCCTGTCCATAAATAAGACTGAATTCCTGCAACACCGATATAATATGAAGCGGTAATATGACCTAACTTATCCATCTGTAGCCATGCATTATTATCATTTATAAAATGGAAACTGCTTCTAGGATAATCTGAATACCAGAGTTGATTTAAAGCTATTAACGTAACAGAGTAAGAAGATGCTTGGCTAATTATTAAGGTATTGAATTTTTTCTGATCTAATTTATTATCTAATGGTGTTTCCCAACCGTGTTTTGACATATCAGGAAAATTCCATTCCTGACTTTTGCATAAAATCGATATGGAAAAAGTAAGGCAAAGAAGAAGTAATCTCATTATTCTCCTAAAATTGTTTTCCTTGCAGCCTCTAATATCTCAAACGCCTCTTTTTGAGTTGATGCTTCTGCATAAGTTCTTAAAACTGGCTCTGTACCTGAAGGTCTAATCATTAACCATGTATTAGAGTCAAAGAAATATTTGAATCCATCCAAGGTTTCAATACGATCTACAATGTATTTTCCAAATGAATCATACTTTCCTGAATTACAAGCCTCTATAATCGAATTCTTTTCTTGATTCGAGATATGTAAATCAATTCTTTCAAAAGCAAATGAACCTACAATATCGTACACTTCTTGAATTAAATCAGAAAGTGACTTACCTGATTTTGCCATAAACTCAAATAAGACCAAGCCCATCCATATTCCATCTCTCTCTGGAATATGGCTCTTAGTAGCAATACCACCAGACTCTTCTCCTCCAAGCATTACATCCTCAGCAATCATTTTACCAGCAATATGTTTGAATCCAATCTTAACAGTTTCCTGATTAAGACTATAGTGCTTACATAGCTGATCTATCTTTACTGAACAAGAAAAAGCAGTAACAACTGCTCCTTTCTTATTCTTATATTTTACCATATAATGAATAAGTAATAATATAATATGGTGTGCATCAATAAATCTCCCATTACTATCATAAAGACCAATTCTATCAGCATCACCATCAGTTGCAAGCCCACAGTCTATATTACCTTTTTCCTTTATTAAATCTGAGAACTCTTGTAAATTTCTATGTATCGGTTCGGGAGGTATTCCTAGAAAACCAGGATTATCCCCACAATGAAGCAAAATAGTTTCTGGTAACAATCGTTTAATTACATTCTTTCCTGCTCCAAACATCGCATCATAAGCAAAATTCATATTCGAATCTCGTATTGCGGTTAAATCAAAATTATCTTCAATATGTTTGCAATAAATATCTTCAAGATTTATATATTCCAATTGATTCATATCAATTAAATTATCTATAGATATATCATCTAGTTTATAATCGTGATTTTTAGGAATAAAAGATTCCACCTCAGCAACATCATCCGGTAAAAGAGGTCCTCCAAAATCTCCCTTAAGCTTGTAGCCATTATAAGATGCCGGGTTGTGACTTGCAGTAATAACTACTCCTAAATTTGCTTTCTTCTTTATCACACCTAAAGAAACCATAGGTGTTGATACAAAATCTGGACTCAAAGAAACTTTTATCTTATTGTAACACAATACTTTAGCAGCAGTCTCTGCAAATAGTTTACCTCCAAAACGACAATCATAACCAATAACTACTTTTGGATGTTCAAAATATTTCTTTAACCAATTAGAAACCCCTACACTCACTCTTGCAACATTATCTACTGTATATTCCTCTCCTATTATTGCTCTCCATCCATCGGTTCCAAATTTAATTTTTTTCATATTTAATCGATTTAATTGATACTTGATACAAAACTATAAAATTAACGAAGAATCTTACGTTTATTTAATGCTCTCTGATATTTTCTAGCATTTATCCTATGTTGAGAATAATTTTTAGCAAAATTATGGTAACCAGAGAAATCTTCCTTTGCACACATAAAAATATAATTGTGCTTAGAAGCAGTTAAAACTGCATCTATTGCATTAATTGAAGGAATGCAAATTGGGCCTGGAGGCAAGCCTTTATTAAGATAGGTATTATATGGTGATTTAAGCTTCTTGTCTTTATCTAAAACTCTTTTGATAGTATAGTCATTCAATATAAAGATTAGTGTAGGATCAGACTCTAATCTCATTCTCTTTTTCAATCTATTTAAGTACAGGCCTGCTATCATTGGCCGTTCATCAAATTTAATATTTTGCTCTTTCTCAACTATGGAAGCTAATATTGAAACTTCATAAAAATTTAAACCAATCTTTTCTGCCTTCATTTTTCTTTGTTGATTCCAAAATTTTCGGTATTCTCTAATCATTCTTTTAGCAAATTGCTCTGCATCAGTATTCCAATAAAATTCATAAGAATTAGGAATAAATAAACAAGCTATATTTTCATTATTAAGCTGCAAGGGTTTTAAGAATGAAGAGCTTGTAATGTAATTCAAGATGTCTATTGAATCAGGCTCTAAAAAACTAGCTACCCTTCCTGCCAGTTCCTCCTTACTTCTTAAGTTATTAAATGTTAAGATTACCGGATCCTGAGCTCCACTTCTTAATTTATTTACAAGATCATTATTATTAAAATCTGAATTGATGCGATATCGTCCAGCTTTAATATTGTTTATGTAATTTTTTTGCTCAGCAACCCATTTAAAAGAATTAGAATTGATTAGGATTCCATTATTATTAAGAATATCCATAACATCAAGAAAATCAGATCCAGTGGGTATGTATATAACATCACTTTTCTTATTATCTAAAGATACATTGGATTGAAATATACGACTATATAATTCATAAGTAAGAAATAATCCACTTAGAAAAAGTATAAAGAAAAAAGAAAGAATTATTTTCTTTAATGATTTTAGTCTATGGCTTTTCTTCTTTTTCAATCTTAATCAAAGGTCTGGCTGCGATTCTCAAATAATTTTTGAGCTCGTTTATTGTCTGGAGCAATTTCTAAAATTTTATTTAAATAAAAGTCTGCCTTATCTTTTTTCTTATCTAAAATATAAAGAAGGGTTAAATTCTCTAAAGCAGAAATGTAATCTGGATCTAATTCAATTGCTTTATCAAGATGTTTCTTAGCATTATAAAATTCTTTATTTAAAATATATAAATAACCTAAATTTGAATATGCTTGTTTGTTATAAGGGTTTAATCTTAAAATCTTCTCAAAACAATCTCTAGCCTTATCGAAATCTTTATTCTCAACATAAGCCGTTCCTATTTTAAGTTGAAATTCTAATTTATAAGGTGAAATGGTAATTGCTTTATTGAAATACTGAATACTTTTGTCAATCATATCAAATTCTAAATAGCTCTGTCCTATTCTTGAAAATGCAACTGCTAGATCTTCAGAGTTATCAAATTCTGTTTCTTCATATTTCATTGCATAATTGATTATTGCTTGATAATCTAAATTTAGATATAAAAATTGTATAAAAGGAATAAACTTATCCTTTTCTTGAATTCTGTCCAGAAATACCTTGGCACTGTCTAAATAAAAAGGATTTTGTTCAAATGACTCATATCGTTTTAAATACGCTTTAGCTTTTGATAAATTACTTGGACTGTTATTGTTTACTGAATAGAGTCCTAAAAAACTTATAACATTATTCTTATTTAAATTCTCTTCATGAATACCTATTTTATGATCAGTGATAGTAACATGAGGAATATCAATTGAAGAAGATTCAGGCATATGGCAAGATGCACAATTAGATACATTAATCTTTTCTTCACATGTTTGATGACAAGTCATGCATTTCTTGTCAAAGAAATTATCATCAATTTCCTGAACACTTTTATGAGGATTATGACATGTTATGCAATTCATATCCGAAGATTTAAAGCATTTACTCTGTTTTAATCTATCTGCATGAGAAGCCATTATAAATGACTCGTTATTTTTATATCTTGGAACATAAACGTCAAAAATATCAGATAGCTTCATTCCAGGTTTAAAATCAAAATAATTTTTACCTTCATGTAATACTGAAGTTCCTTGTAAATGACATCTTTGACATAACTCAAATTGTAAATCCAAATCAAGTTTTGAAGGGTTGACTATTGAATAGTCAATATATTTTGAAGTATCTACAAATATTCCTTTTCTTTTTTGCTGGACATGTACTTCTCCAGGGCCATGACATCTTTCGCAATCTATACCATCTGGAACAAAATCATATTTATTAAATGAACCTTCCGTATGGTGTGGATATGCGTTATGGCAAGTAATGCATTCTGTACCGATTTCTCTATTAAATCTACTATTGTTGCCATTTTCATATCCAGGAGGTAAATCTGCAATTTTCTTTTGAGTATAGAATGTGTAGGGGATTTGATGTAGATACCCATTTATTTCAAATAAATGAGAGTTTGTATGATGTCCGGAACCAATAATATAATCTACCTTTCTCTTTAAAGAATGTGTCGTATCCTTTCCATTTGTTCTGTACTCATGTATCCATAGACTGTCATTCTGCCAATATGGAGCATAATTAAGATCCTTATCTTTATCGTAAATCGAGATAATTGTATCCATATCAGAGTTCTTTTTTAATGGATATTGGAGTGATTTTCCCATTCCGGTTCTCATATATGATTGGTAAATATCTAAATGGCATTGTTTGCAAGTTTCTTTTCCAACATATTGAACAGTATCGTTAAGATTCAAATAATCATGATATTCTGAGACAGATCCCTGTTTACAAGATATAACAAAAAAGAAAACAAGAAAAATGATTAATAATCGCATTTATTTAAAATATATTTGTTCGATGAGGTATAATTAAATCCTAATTTTTTAAATAAAAAAATACTAGACGTGTTTTCGTCATGAATCTTAGAGTGTATCTTATCCACTTTCAATACATTAAAAGCATATTCAATCAGCAACTTCAATGCGTCTCTCGCATAACCTTTTCTTCTATGATTTTTTAAAACCCCAATACCTACTTCAACTTCAGAGAATGATAAGCTATAATTAAAAAGATCTGCACATCCAACTGGATTATTTTCTATATCAATCACAAATCGAAACTGTTTTGCAATTGAAATATCTTCACTGGCATTACTTATATAATTCTTTAATGTTCTTTTAGAGTAAAGTTCATTACTTAATCTGCTGAAATGTCGAGATTTCATATCATTTTCTAGTTGAAATAAAAAGTCTAAATCTGAATCTTGTAATGGACGAAGTTTAATCTTATTTACAAACAAAATCACCAGAATAAATTAATTCAACAGGTCCTCTTAACCAAATATTGATATATTGGTTATTATTAAACTCAAAATCAATAATTAATTCCCCTCCCCTAGTTTTAATCAAAATAGGGGATTGTTTAAAAGAATTTAGCTTATGTACACATAAAGCAACTGCAACAGCTCCGGTTCCGCATGAATAAGTCTCGTTTTCTACACCTCTTTCATAAGTACGGATCTTGATTCCGTCACTAACTTGCGCAAAGTTTACATTAATTCCATCTTTTTTAAATTGTTCTGAATAACGAATCTCGGCGCCCATCTTTTTAACATCTAAATCGGAAATACTATTAACAAAAGATACAAAATGAGGAGATCCAGTGTTTACTATATAGGAATCATTATCTTTTATAACTGAATCAACATTGCTCATTTTAATAGAAATTAAATTATCTTTAATAAAAGCCTCGTGCGGACCATCGATGGCTAAGAACTTACATTTATCATCTATTAATCCTAAATATTTGGCAAAAGAAACAATGCACCGTGATCCATTTCCGCATAAAGTAGATTGCTTTCCATCTGAGTTAAAATAAAGCATCTGAAAATCATAATCTGAATGCTTTCTAAGTAGTATCAATCCATCAGCTCCAACTCCAAATTTTCTTTCACATATGCTTGAAATAATATCATTTCTTGTTATATCAAAGAATTCGTCTCTATCATCAATTAAGATAAAGTCATTACCGGTACCTTGATACTTATAAAATTTAATTTCCACTTATTTATACTTTCTGTAAAAATACAATAAAGAAATTTATAAATCTTATAGTTAATTAAGTCTATAAATAAAATAGAATGATATAAATTTGCATAAACTACAATAGAGAAAAAAATGAATCAAAAAAAAGAAGATTTTAATAGACAGTTTAATAATTGGGTTAGTAAAGAAAAAACAGCAGTAAACTTACTAAATGTTGTTGGTACACTAATGTATGATAAAGGTATTGAATTAGTTCTATTTAGAAGACATCTTTTAGATTCAAATGTTTCGCAGTTATTAAATCTATTTTCCTATGCAAAAAATGTTATAGATAGAGAAACAGACGTAGAAACTGCACTTCTTCTATCAAAAGAACTTCTCAACTTAAATCTACCTCCTTCTAAATTAGACATAGGACTACTTACAGCCGAATACATTGAGAGTAAAGAAGATAATCCATTAACTTTTCTACAAAATTCACTAAAAGGAATTATTGGATCTGTTTGTGATTTTCAGCCCAAAGATGTGGTTTTATACGGATTTGGTAGAATAGGAAGATTAGCCGCTAGAGAATTAATTAAACAAGCAGGGAAAGGTCAACAATTAAGATTAAAAGGAATTGTAATTAGACAGGTTAATGAAACCCAAATTGTAAAGCGTGCTAATTTATTAAGAAACGATTCAGTTCATGGAACGTTTAATGGTGTGGTTGATGTTAATCTTGAGCAAAAAAGTATTATCGTAAATGGTCAAGAAATACAAATTATAGAAGGAAAAAACCCTGAGAATATTGATTATACAAAATATGGAATAGAAAATGCATTGCTTATAGATAATACTGGAGCGTTTACAAATAAAGAAGCATTAGCCAGGCATTTAGAAGCAAAGGGAATCAATAAAGTATTGCTTACAGCTCCAGGAGCAGAAGTTCCAAATATAGTATATGGAGTTAATAATTCAAATTTAGACTTACATTCAAATAATATATTCTCAGCAGCATCCTGTACGACAAATGCAATAGCGCCAATCTTAAAAATAATTGAGGAAAAATTTGAGATAGAAAATGGTCATCTAGAAACAGTTCATTCTTACACAAATGACCAAAATCTATTGGATAATATGCATAGAAAACCTAGAAGAGGTCGTTCAGCTGCAATTAACATGGTAATTACTTCCACAGGAGCTGGAAAAGCAGTTTCTAAAGTAATACCTTCTCTAAAAGGAAAACTTAGCGCAAATGCGGTCAGAGTACCAACTCCAAACGTATCTCTTGCAATTCTTAAACTGAAAATTAATAAAAAAGCGACAAAAGAAAATTTAAATAAAGCAATAAAAGAAGGTGCTTTGAAGGGTAGATTAGTTAATCAAATTAATTATCAAGTAGATCCAGAATTAGTTTCTTCTGATATTATAGGCAATAGCTGCTGCTCTGTTTTTGATAGCCAAGCTACAATTTCATCAGATAATGGAGAAAATATCGTAATTTATGTTTGGTACGATAATGAGTTTGGGTATACTAAACAAGTAATTCGATTAGCAAAACAAATTGCTAAAGTGCGTAGATTAACTTATTATTAATCTAATCATTAAATGCAAAATACATTAAGAATAAATCATAAAACATTTATTTGGTATAAATTTTTTAACTCTATTTTTTTTGGAATAGCAGTTGGATCATATGTAACACAATACGAACCTTTAAAAATAGAAGATTTTCCTGTAATAGGCATTATATTTAGTCTACTAGCGATTCCTATTGCACTGTTATATAAAAAGATTATGAAGATCAGTTACTTCTATAGATTCTCTCTGCTAGTAGAGTTAATAATGTTGATATGGATAACTCTATTCTTAATAGACCCATGGGCTTCAGGAAATAAATTTCAAAATTCATACCAAATTGCATTAATAATCTATATTGCTAGGCATATCACATTCTTATTTGGAG
>MDSZ01229370.1_pt1 | contig 10723 bp, 11 predicted proteins | sample 811201 | NCBI WGS metagenome assembly MDSZ01 (sample SAMN05326647, study PRJNA326480) | marine metagenome | isolation source: seawater | place: Indian Ocean: North | collected 2010
AGGCAAAGCTCCATTTAACTCTATACTTTCTCATGGTTTTGTAGTTGATGGAAAAGGATTAAAAATGTCAAAATCACTAGGAAATATTATATCTCCTGAGGACATATTAAAAAAATATGGAGCCGACATTTTAAGAATTTGGGTTGCAGCATCTGACTACGCTGAAGATCTAAGAATAGATAATTCAATATTAGAACAACATGCGGAGTCTTATAGAAAAATTAGGAATACTTTTAGGTATATTCTCGGCAATATAAACGACAATTATAAAAAAGTAGATTTACAAACACTAGAAATAGATAAGTTGCCAGAGCTAGAACAATACATGCTTCATAAACTTTATAGTATTAATAAAAATTTTAATAAATATTTTAAACAATATAATTTTCACAATCTTTACAAAGAATTGTTAAATTTTTGCACTGTTGATTTATCAGCATTTTATTTCGATATAAGAAAAGATACATTGTATTGCGATAAGATAGACAGCGATAAAAGAAAATCTACAATTGTTTTTTTAAATATTCTTTTAGATATTTTATTAAAGTGGTTTGCTCCAATTTTATCTTTTACTACCGAAGAAATTTATTCTTTAATTAAAAAGGATGGTAAAAGTATACATTTAGAAAATTTTCCTTTATTACCAGAAAAGTGGAAAAACAGCAATCTAGAGTCAAAATGGTTGGAGTTAATTAAAATTAGGGAGGTTTGTAATAGTAGTATTGAAACTAAAAGAGCGTCTAAGGAAATAGGTTCAAGCTTGGAGGCAAACTTAATTATCAAATTGGACGATAGATTAATTAATTTGACAAAAGATGTTGATTTTTCAGAATTATGTATAACATCTAATGCAGTGGTTGAAAAAAATAGTTCTAAAGAAATTAATGTAGAAACTTCAAAAGCTGAAGGTAATAAATGCCCAGTTTGTTGGAAGATAAATAAAGTAAAATGTGAAAGACATTCACTTTAGTTTAAATAATAATGAATAAAAGAAATTTTAAAAATAATATAATTTATTTGATTATTTTTATTTTCATTTTTGGAGCTGATCGAATTTCCAAATTATATATTTTGAATTTAGCTGAAATGAATGACACATTAAATTTATATATAACTTCATTTTTAAATTTTTATTTGATATGGAATAAAGGTATAGCTTTTGGTTTATTTTCGTTTGATAAAAATGTTATTTATACTTCAATAACTTTTTTGATTATATTCATAACTTTAATTATTTTGATACTTGCTATTAGATCTAATGATTATAAAGGTTATTTTTTTATTATTATTTTTAGTGGCTCTATGGGGAATTTGTATGATAGACTTTATTATTCTGCAGTGCCAGATTTCATAGATTTACATATTAATAACTATCATTGGTTTATTTTTAATGTAGCTGATATATTTATTACAATAGGTGTGATATGCCTTATTTTAGATGAATTATTTTCTTATAAAAAAACAAATGAAATTAAATAAATTCTTAACAATAATCATAATATTTAGCTTTTTCATTTCTGGATGCACGTCTGTAAAGGAAACTTTATCTGGTCAAAAAAAACAAAATAGTGATGAATTTTTAGTAAAAAAGAAAAATCCATTAGTTTTACCACCAAATTTTGATGATTTACCAGAGCCACAAAAAGAAAATAATGAAAATGAAAATAAAAACATAGATCTCTCAAAGGTTTTAAATGAAAAAAAGAATGAAGAAACCGAAGTAAAGAATGAAAATAATTCATTGGAAAAATCTATCTCAGAAATATTAAAAAATAATTAATGGTATCTAAAAATATAAAATTAAAAAATTTTAATTTTAAAATCAATAACGGACGAATAAAAAAAGATTTAAAAATCCTACTAAAAGAAGATAATGAGATAATAAATTCTCTGCGACCTTCTTACAAATATAGATATGATAAAAAATTAATAGATAAATATAAAAAAAATTTTTTTTTATCAATAATTGGTATGGGTGGATCAATTTTAGGGACTAAAGCAATATATGATTTTTTAAGAAATAAAATCAAAAAAAAGATTATTTTTCATGACAATTTAGAATCAAATTTGAGAGTTGAAAAAAAGAATACTAATTTGATTATTTCAAAATCTGGCAATACTCTTGAAACAATTACCAATGCAAATATTTTATTAAAAAAAAATCAAAAAAATATTTTTATTACAGAAAGTCATAATAGTTATTTGAGATCTCTGGCTTATAAAATTAAAGCAGATGTTATTGATCATAATAATTTTATAGGTGGTAGATATTCTGTTTTATCCGAAGTTGGTATGTTGCCAGCAGAATTAATGGGATTGAATGAAAAAAAATTCAAACAACTAAATAATCTTGTAAAAAATAAGAATTTTCTTAATTCATTGATTTCTGGAGTTAGTAACATATTATTTTTTATTAAAAATAAGAAATTTAATTCAATTATTTTAAATTATGATAGTTCTGCTGATAATTTATTTAAGTGGTATCAACAACTAGTAGCAGAAAGCTTAGGAAAAAAAGGAAAAGGGTTACTTCCATTAATTTCATCAATGCCTAAAGACAATCATAGTTTAATGCAACTTTATTTGGATGGACCAAAAAATAATTTTTTCACTTTTTTTTACACAACAGAAAAAAAAACATTTAAAATTAACAATAATGAGATTTTAAAGTCTCATAATTACTTAAAAAATAAGACAATAGAAAAAATTAAATTTTCTCAAAAAATAGCAACTGAAAATGTTTTTTTAAGAAAAAAAATTCCCTTTAGAAGTTTTGAGGTTATAAATAAAACAGAAAAATCACTCGGTGAATTATTTTGTTTTTTTATTTTAGAAACTATTTTGTTGGGTAAAGCATTAAAAATTAATCCCTACGATCAACCTTCTGTAGAGTTAATTAAAAAAGAGACTAAAAAAATTTTAATTTAAATAAATTTACCAAAAATAATTTTAGAAATACCATATTTTTTTTCTTCTAAAATTTTAAAGAATTTTTGAAAATCATCTTTTTCGTTCTTATGTCTATGAATTATTATTATGCCCTTTTTACTTAATATGTTTGCTTTAAATATTTTTTTTAATAGCTCCGATAATAATTTTTCTTTATAAGGAGGATCCATAAAAATAATGTTAAATTTTTGATTAAAAGAATTAAAATTAATTTGCTTAAATATATCTTTTTTAATTATTTTAGATTTATCTAAACAATTAAGATTTAAAATATTTTTTTCTAAAATAGGTAGTACTCTTTTATAGTTTTCAATAAATGTAACAAATGATGCTTGCCTAGATAAACATTCTAACCCAAAAGAACCGACCCCAGAAAATAAATCTAAAATATTTGAGGTTTTTATTCTTATATCAAATTTTTGTGAATGCATTAGGATGTTAAATAATGATTCTTTAGTTAAATCTTTAAGTGGCCTTGTAAATTGATCTTTAGGTTCTAGAATTTTTTTACCTTTAAAACTACCAGATATTATTCTCATTCGTTAATTACTTTATAGCCGATATCTTTACGAAAAAATCCATTTTCCCAACTTAATAAATTTAATGTATTTAGAATTTCATTTCGACTCTCTTTAAAGCTTTCGGATAAACAAACAAAATTTAATACCCTTCCACCAATTGAACAAACTTCATTTTTAATAATTTTAGTCCCAGCATGATAGCAAAACATATTATCTCTAATTTTAATTTGATTGAGTTTTTTAATTGGTATATTTTTTTCAAATTCATCTGGATAACCCTTTGAACATAATACTATACTTAAACTTTTTTTATCATGCCAATTTATTTTTGTTTTATCTAAAGATCCATCACAACAAGAAATAATTATCTCTAATAAATCTGAATTAAGTTTTGGTAATATAGTTTGACATTCTGGGTCACCCATTCTTACATTATATTCAATTAGATAAGGTTCATTTTTAATAATCATAAGACCAGCGTATAAAAAACCTTTGTAAGTCGTACCAAGTTCTTTAAGTCCTCTTAATGTGGGTTTTATAATTCTGTTGATAATTTTTTTATCTAATGAATCACTTATCAATCTTGATGGAGAGTAAGCTCCCATACCTCCAGTATTTTTTCCTTTATCTCCTTCAAGCACTCTTTTGTGATCTTGAGCTGTACCAAAATTTTTTATTGTTTTGCCATCACTTATTACAAAATAACTCATTTCTTCTCCTTCAAGAAACTCTTCTATAAGTAAATTCTTAGCATCACCAAATTTTCCATCAAATATCTCATTTATTGCTTCGATAGCTTTATTTTTTTTTTCACAAATATAAACACCTTTTCCAGAGGCTAAACCGTCTGCTTTTATTACCAAAGGAAAGTTAGAACTATTTAAAAATATATTTGCATCTTCTTTGTTAGTAAAAATACCAAATTTTGCAGTTGGAATTTTATATTTATTACAAAGATTTTTTGTAAAAATTTTAGAACCTTCAAGTTGTGCTGCTATTTTATTAGGACCAAATACTTTAATATTTTGTTTTTCTAAAAAATCTACAATTCCATCTACAAGTGGTTTTTCAGGACCAACTACAATTAAATCTATTTTTTTTAGAAAAATAAATTCTTTAAGATTATTAAAGTCTTGCAAATCTAAACTAATATTTTGAGCTATTTTAGCCGTTCCAGCATTTCCAGGAAAACAATATATTTCCTTAATTTTATCAGATTTTTTTAAAGCATGACAGAGTGCATGTTCTCGACCTCCACTTCCTATTATCCCTACTTTCATGTAATAATATATAAACTATAAATGAATAAAAAATTAGCAAAAATAAAATATTTAGCAAATAATTTTGAAATTATTGAAAGTGGAGATCATGTCTTGTGTGCAATTTCTGGCAAACCTATTAGATTGGAAGAATTAAATTATTGGAATGTTGATTTACAAGAGCCATATTATTCATATAAGGAGGCTTTTTTGAAACGGGAAAAATTAGAAAAAAAATAAATTTATTTCCATCTATCATGAGACCATATCCATTGATCCGGATTTCGTAGTATCATTTTTTCTATAATATGATTTAAATCAAGTGTTATTTCCTCTATTGATTTATCATTTGAATAATTAATAGGATTATTAATGGTAAGTTTAAAATTAATTTTATCAATTCTTTCAATATAGATTGGCACAACTTCGCAATTGAATTTTTTAACAAATTGAGCTGGTATTGTTGTTGTATAAGCTTCATGCCCAAAAAAATTTGATTTAATACTTTGAGAAACTCTTTGATCCACCATTAAAGCTATTGAGTAATTCTTTTTGAAAAAAGAAAGTAATTCTTTAGTACCAGCAATACCTTTTTTAATTTGATTTTTACAAATATATTTTTTTCTAATTTTTTCCATTATAAAATTTAAAAATTTATTATTTAAAGGCCTATATACTGCAGCTAAATTAATACCCGATTTTTCAATATGCATAGCCATTAATTCAAAATTATTAAAATGGCCAGAAATAAATACTACTGGTTTATTATTCTTTTTAATTTCTTCTAATACATCTTGTCCAAAAATTTTTATATTATTTTGAAATTTAGATTTTCTAAAATCTTTCAAAAAAACATATTCTGATAAAATACGACCGTAATTACCCCACATGTTATTAATTATTGTTTTTAACTCATTTGATTTAATTTCTGGAAATGCTTTTAGAATATTTTTTTCTATTCTTTTTTTTGGTCTAAAAAAAGGACCAAAAATTTTAAAAAGAAAACTCGATAAATTTGATGAAATTTTTAATCCAAAAATTTTAAAGATTAAAAAAAGAAAAAAAATAATTAAAAATTGGAAAAAATATTTTATAGTTTTCATATTTTTGACTTTATAAAAGAAATTAATTCATTCTCTTGTTTAATAATAATATCAATTTCTAAAAAATTGATATTATTTAAATATTCTTTAGGAATTTTTACAAAGTCTTTTTCTGTAGTTATAATTTTAGCTTTTATATTTTCAGCAATTAATTTTATTTTTTCAATATCTTTTTTTCTATATTGATAATGATCTGGAAAATTTATTTCTTTAATAATTTTAAATTTTTTTTTTAATAAGGTATTTTTAAAACTATCTGGATTTGCTATTCCAGAGAATATTAAATAATTATCTTCAATATTAAATTCTTGATGATTGGTTGGCTCATAATATGTTTCAAAAATTTTTATATTTGGATCTATTTTCTTAATCGAATTTTTGATATCTGAATTGTTATCATCATTTCCGTTTAAAAAAATTGCATCGTATTTTGAAATACTTTTAAGTTTTTCTCTTAGTGGCCCAGATGGTATTAATAAACCATTCCCTATCCAATTAATGTTATTGAAACATACAAAACTAAGATCATATTTTAGGTGTCTATCTTGTAATCCATCATCGAATATCGCAATATCTATCTTATCTTTTATTGCAATATCAAGAGCATCTAATCGTTTTTTTCTACAATATAAGTTTGACTTCATTGATAGTAGCTTTTGTTCATCAATTTGATCTTTATAATATTTTTTTATAGTGGCAGTTTTAAAATGTAATTTTTGTAAAATTTGATTTAACTTAATTGTAAGAGGTGTTTTTGATGTGCCACCAACATAAATATTTCCTAAACAAATGGTTTTTATATTTTTATCATTTTTTATCTTTTTAAAACTTAAAAAAAAATTGTTTATTATTAGTGGGATTGTTAATGGAAGAAATAAATAAGATAAATAATTTGGTTTTTTTAAATCCCAAAATTTAGGTTTACTTAGTTTCATCGTATAATAATATTTTCAATTTCAATCACTGTTTTTTTTAAAATTTTTTGACCCATAACTTTTATTTTATTTCCAAAATATTTTGATTTTATATCTTTTTTAAATAGTTCATTAATTTTTTTTATCAGTTGATTCTCATTATTGACTTTAAATGAAATTTTATTTTTATCCAAAAAATCATATATCTCTGGAAAGTTTGAAACCTTTGGACCATGAATTATATTACAATTAAATCTTGCAGGCTCTAATGGATTCTGTCCACCAGCAGTTGTCAGTGATTTTCCTAAAAAAACAATTTTACAAATTTTAAAAAAGGCTTTTGTTTCTCCATAAGTATCTACAACATAAATTTGAGTATTTTTTGGTATTTTTTTATTGAGGCTGTGAAGATGAAATTTTAAATCTAAATTAGAAAATGTATCAACTATCTCTTGTGTTCTTTGGATATTTCTTGGAATTATAATTGTGACCAAGTTACTAATTTTTTTTTGTATTGCTATATGTGTATTAGCAGCAACAAGTTCTTCTCCCTCATGTGTGCTTGCGGCACACCAATATTTTTTATGGTTTAAAAAATTTTTTAAGTTTTGATTAACTGTTTCTTTTAAATCAAGAATACTTTCAGAAAACTTTAAATTTCCAATTTTTTTAATATTTTTTACCTCTAATTTATTTAAATGTTTTAAAGTTTCTTCATTTTGTGGATATACACAATTGAAACTTTGAAATAATTTTTTAGAAAAGTTTCCTAGCTTTATCCATCTTTTAAATGTTTTTTTAGTAACTCTAGCATTTAAAAGTATATGATAAATATCTTTTTTTTTTAAACTGTAAAGCATGTTTGGCCATATTTCAGAGTCAATAAAAATTACTAAATTTGGTTGCCAATAATTCAAAAATTTTTCACTAAGATATTTTGTATCTAGAGGAAAAAATTGATGAACAGTTTTTTTAAATTTAAATTTATTAAATATCTTTGCTGAACTTAAAGTTGACGTGGTAACAAGTATTTGTTTTATATTTTTTTTTTTCTCTAATTTTTCTATGAGTGGAATAACACTCATTAATTCACCTACACTTGCACCATGAAACCAAATTAAATTTCCTTTTTTTCTTTTTTGAGAAAAATAAGTAAATTTTTCTTTAAATCTAGTAAAATGTTCTTTTTTTTTTATTAATCTAAATAAAACTATTAAAGGTGAAAAAATTAAAATTAAATTAATTAATAACCTGTATATAAAAATCATTAACCTTTCTTAAGTTGTTTTTCATAAAAATTTTTGTATATTTCAGAATTTTGCAAAAGTTCCTCGTGAGAACCACTTGTAACAATTTCACCTTCTTTGACAACGTAAATTATGTTTGCGTTTAGAATAGTTGAAAGTCGATGAGCGATTACTACTGTTGTTTTGTTTTTTGTTAATAATGTAATAGCATTTTGTATTTTTTCTTCAGTATCAGAATCTAAAGAAGAAGTTGCCTCATCCAATAGAATAACTGAGCTTTTCTTCAACATTGCTCTAGCTATTGATAATCTTTGTTTTTCACCGCCAGAAAGCCTAACGCCATTTTCTCCAATAATTGTCTCGTAACCATTTGGTAATTTTTGAATAAATTCATCAGCATAAGAATTTTTTGCTGCTAACATAATTTCCTCATTAGATGCCTCAAGGTTTGCATATGCAATATTGTTCTTAACTGTATCATCAAATAAGGTCGTCTCCTGGCTAACTAATGATATGTTTCTTCTCAATGAATAAAGATTTACCTTGTGAATTGATTGATTATCAATTTCTATACTACCTGAATTTGGATCATAAAATCTAGGAATTAAATTTAATATTGTTGATTTTCCAGCACCGCTTAATCCAACCAAAGCTGTCATCTTTCCTCCTTCAATGTTCAAATTTGCTGATTTCAAAACTTTTTTTTCATCGTTTCCGTATTTAAAGTTAATTTCATTAAAAGTTATATTTCCATTTTTTATATTTATATCTGGAAGATTTGGATCGTCTTTAACATCATTAACCAAGTCAACAATTGGTAGTACTCTTTTTGCACCTGTAATACCTTGGTTGATGGCAATATTTAATCCCGCTAAAGATTTTACAGGTTGATAAGCTAACATCATAGCTGCTAAAAAAGAAAAAAAGTTATTAATTTTTAGTTCACCATTTTCAATCAAAATTCCAGAATAAAAAATAAGTGCTGCTATCATGATACCAGTTAAAGTCTCCATTATTGGAGTATTTCGATTAAAGATAACCATCATTTTAATAACTTTATCTTTTAATCCATCAAGATCTTTAGAAGATCTTAATTTTTCATGATCTTCTCTTTGAAAAATTTTTATTAATTTATGATTTTTAAAAATTTCAACCAATCTAGTTGTAAATATGCCGGATTGGACCATGCTTTGTTCAGTAGCTTTAATCATTCTTTTGGCTAATGCTCTAGCTACAAAGGATGCAAGCGGAATCATTATTATTGCAAGAATTGATAGTTTCCAGTTTTGATAAAACATTACTGCCATTAAACCAATTAAACTCATAGTATCTTTAAATACATTTAAAAGTGCAACACTAATTAAATTAACAAGCATATTTACATCATTAGTAAGATTTGAAATAAATTTTCCAGTATGAGCACTATCAATAAAATTTGTATCAGATGAAATTAATGATTTTAACATATCTTTTTGCACATCAGCTTTAAGTTCTTGGGAAACAGAGATCATTATTATTTTGGCTAGGTAAAGAGACATACCTTTTGTGAAAAATGCCACAATGATTAAGATAGGAATTAAATATATAAGAGTCTTATCTTTTTCGATAAAAATTTTTTCTATTGCAGGATCAAGTAAATACGCAATGCCTGAAGTACTTCCAGCAACTAAAAATGAAAAAACAACAGCAATGATTATTTTTTTTAAATGTTTTGAAGTATAATCTTTATAAAGTCTTTTAATAATATTAATATCGTTAATCATTAAAAAAGTTTTCCTATAAGAATATTGGTTAAAATTAAAGACCCTAATAAGTTATTACTTTTAAATATTTTAAGGCAATTAATTGGATCTTCTTTATTAAAATTTTTTATTTGAAGAAAAAATAAATGAAAAATTGGAATTATTAAAAAAATATAAAAGAAATATTCAAACTCCATTAATATACCAATTAATAGTAAAGATATAATAAATATTAAGTAACTTATCATTAAAAATAATTTTGGATTTTTTTTAAACTTTATCGATGTTGATTTCACTCCTATTATTTCATCATCTTTGATATCTTGATATCCATATATTGTGTCGAAACCTAATGTCCAAAATATGGCCCCCATATAGAGGATTATTGGTATTAGTTCCATTTTATTTGTTATACATACCCATCCAAGAATTAAACCATAATTAAAAGTAATGCCTAAAAATAATTGGGGCCAGTACGTGTATCTTTTCATCAGTGGATAGCTAAATGCTAAAGGCATAGAACAAAGGGCTAATAAAATAGTAAAATAATTGAAATTTAATAAAACTAATAGAGCAATAAAACACAAAAAAATTACATAGGTCAAAGCAAGTTTAATAGAAATTTTTCCTGACGCAATTGGTCTATTTTTTGTTCTTGAAACTTTTTTATCAAATTCTTTATCCACTATATCATTTACAATACATCCAGCAGATCGCATTAAAACTGAGCCAAAAAAAAATAAGATTATATAAAAAAAATAAGTATTTAGACTATTAGAAAAGTCGTAAGCTAGCGACAAACCCCATGCACAAGGCCAAAATAATAGCATATAACCAATCGGTCTTTTTAACCGTGTCAGTTCTATAAAAAGATATAATTGTTTCATAATAATTTACTTGTAAATAGCAAAGGCTAGTTTCATAATCAAACTGATTCGTATGAATATAGATTACACAGTTACAGCACTAATGTTTCCAGCTATTCCAT
>MDSZ01196559.1_pt1 | contig 10722 bp, 8 predicted proteins | sample 811201 | NCBI WGS metagenome assembly MDSZ01 (sample SAMN05326647, study PRJNA326480) | marine metagenome | isolation source: seawater | place: Indian Ocean: North | collected 2010
CCCAAACACTCTAATTGACACCGACTTTGAATATAGTCTTCAGTCAACTAAGTGGGAAACATTAGAAAGGATTCACCAAATTCCTTCATTCTATTCATCTACAGGAGATGTTCCTCTTGAAGATGTCGCATCAATTTCATCAGTCAACGGAAGTAAGGATATCACTGTCAAGACTAGTGGGGTACATGGTCTTGTAAATGGTATTCCTCTTGATATTAGGGGTCTTACATCATTGTCTGCTGAAGGTACATTCATAATCAAATCAGTTCCTGATGATAAGTCTTTTGTATATGAAGCAACTAGTGCTCAAACATATACTGGAGACATCAAGACTGTTTATGCTAACGTTATTATTGGTAGATTCTATGTTGGTTCTAAGTTAAATCTTGGAGAATATTCTGCTGTTACTACAGACGCAGCATCACAGAGTACTCTAACAATTACTACTCCTGTAAAATCTAACTATAATATTGGTACACAATTCTACATTACAAACTCTATTGCTGTAAGACGTAAAGAGTTTGATGGTAGATCATATCCTACTGGTGCTGTTGACTGGCAGTCAACAATCTCCCAGATGGAGACTACACAGATGACATTGTGGAAGCCAGAAGGTAATGATACTGTACAGTATCTTGTTGCTTCTGCTGCATACATGAACTCAACAACTAATGTAATTACTCATTATGTTAGTGGTTCTGCAACCGATCACGGTCTAAAGACTGGTGATTTGATGTTCATGATATACGTGAACGGTAACGTTACTGGATTCACTGCTGCAGGTCAAACAGGTACAAACGCATCATCTACTAATGGTGGTAACGGTATATACTATGTTATCAAAGTAGACAATCAATCTTACAAGCTTGCATCTAGCCCAACAAATTGTGCTGCTGGTACTGCAGTAAGTTTCACTCTAAGTGATACTGCTCAAACAGCAACGCAGTTAGAGATGAAATTATTTGGTAGAGGATATTCTTCTACTGTTATGAACCCATTTGAGTTCGATATTATTGAGTGTGGAGATACAAATGATTCTGCTTATGGAAGAAAGCAAAGATACTTCTTCCCTGAAGCGATCAATACTTCACAAGATACTATTACAATTCCTGGACACGAGTTCAAGGATGGTCAGCCTGTTATCTTTACAAGAGGTCCATCGCCTAACAGTACTCCAGGCAACATGAGTAATAACTATTGTTATTATATTAAGTATATTGATGCTGATACTATCAAACTAACATCAAGTTTCTCTTCTAGAGACCCACTGCACAATGGTCCTTACTATGGTGCTGGTGTTGGAGGTGTATTCAACATCACTGGACAAGGAACCCTTTATACATGGGGTGCTCCTTTCTCACTTTGGCCAGCAATCAAACTAGCACGAAGTGTTACTAGTAACGCATCTTCAAGTGCTCAGAATAGTGATTCATGGTCAAGAAGAAACAGAATTATATGTGAACACTCTATAGTTAACTTCCAAGAAGGAGATAAAGTTTGCTTTAGATCTCAAAGTAGTGTTCCAGGTAACATAACCCATTGTACTAATAACTATGATAATGATCCATTTGAGAACAGGGTATACTATGTAAGATATCCTGCAATCAACCAATCAGTAACTACTAAGAACTTTGAGTTCTCAGTATCTCGTACACCTAATGGTCCTTTACACGATATTACTGGTTGGTCTGATACAGAAAACTCTTTCGTATTCAAGATTCAAGAGCTATCGACTGCTAACACATGGTTCTCTCCTGGACATGGATTTACTGTGAACCAAGATGGAGACCCAGATTACTGGCTCAAGTATCGTTTTGACTCTCAGAACTCTACTGGTAGTGCTATTGGTGGACTATCATCTAACTACTGGTACTGGATGTATCCTATCACTACAAACCATTTCAGGTGTGCTTATGCATCTAGTGATACGTCAAACAACCAGCCATCAAACCCTAACCAATATTATCAGTGGCAGGCTCGTTCATATCTAAGGAACTTCACTTCCTTTGGTGGTGATGGAACTAACTTCCGTCATAAGTTCCGTGGAGATAACATTGATAACCCATATCTAGATCAGTTTAGAATTGATGATCATGGTTTCTCTGAAGGTAATGCTGTTAAGTATAACTCTAATGGAAACCCAGTTATCGGTGGTTTAGTCAATGGAACTACTTACTATTGTAGAAATGTAACTGAAGATAGGTTTGAACTTTCAGCATCTTATGGAGGTCCAAGACTGAATATTTCTGGTGGTTCTGCTACATCATCTCCAAACCATTACTTTGAAGATGTATCTGCTAAAGGTGCTATTGACGGTTCATTTGAAATTAGTGCAAAGGATGCTAATGGACTTGATTATTCCATGGCTACCACTACACAGATTTATGGTAAGACTTTAACATTCTATCCACCACAAGTTTGTGACCTCAAGAGAGGAAGATTCTATATGATGGATCACGGTCTAAAGACTGGTGTATCTGTTCTATATACTGTTCCTTCAGGTGGTACAGCGATTGGTTCTAACCCAGTTCCTTCTGCTACTCAGCAGACTGCTGGTTACACATACCTAACACATAACACTACGTATTATGTAATTAGGGTTTCTAAGAACTGGTTCGCACTTGCAACAACACTCCAGAATGCAAAAGATGGAGTTGCCATAACAGAATACTTCAATATTGGTGATCCAAGTACTTATCAGCATACACTCTATGCAAGTTCAGTATTTGGTGAAACAACAGGTTCTGGTCGTATGACCTACACCACGAGGGATAAGACTTGGGATGGTTCTAATACCAGTAATGTAAACACCTATTCAAACTATGTAACTATTGGTTCTCACCAATTCTATAGTGGTGACTACATTGAATATGATGGTTACTCAGGTGCTACACCAATTGTAGGTTTACAGTTCAAAGAACGATACTACATTCACAGATGGGGTAGTTCTACTGTATCATTCCACAAGAAGAGAAATGATGCATACAGACGAAGAAATGCTATCAAGCTATTTGGTCCAGGTACAGGATCATTACACATTATTAGAAACGCTACTAACATCCTGAAAGGATCAGTAGATAGGGGTCGTTGGAACTCTACAACAGAATACTTTGTTGGAGATATTGTCAAGTACACCTACAGTAGTGTTGATTACTATTACATAGCAACTGAGGACTCTCAGGATAACTGGGATGATCTAAGGTATGACTATTCTAATGGTTCTAACAAATCTCAGACTCCACAAAACCAAATCTATGACAGATGGTGGAGACGACTAAATGACTATACACAAACAGTAACTACTGGTTCTGGTTTAGAAACCAATATGATCAACCAGTTCACATCTGGAGAAAATGTTCTTCTTGATGATGAGCGTTATTGTGGATATGGTTATGGATATGGATATTGGGGATATTCACAGGTATCTAACAATGGTACTACTGTAACGGTTCCTGGTTCTAACTACCATAACTTCAACATGGCAGATGCTGTTCACTACAGAAACGAAGGTAAGTGGAGAGCACTTGAAGATAATCAGAACACAATGCCTACTGATTACGGCGGTTTGACAGATGGTCATATTTACTATATCAACCCTATAAACTACTATCAGTGGACTATGCATATGAGTCCTGATGATGCTAGACAGGGTATCAACCCCATTACACTAACATATAGTTCTGGTAACAGTTCTTACTATAGCTATCATAGATTCTACAGAATGGAATCTGATGTTGTTCCTACTAAGATTATCTCAATATCTGACCAGAATGAGATGACGGTGGAAGAACCTTCAACACCAAGGGTTATCAACTTTGACCCACAGGAGACATCTCCTATCACGGTTTGTGACTATCCACAGGATATTTTCTACTTCAAGACATTCGATCCTAGTTCCCCTACTTATGGATGGGATAAGTATCTAATGACTGGTACAAGGGTTATCTACTCTTATGCTGATGGAGATAGTAATATTAGTGGACTAAGTAAGGATAACACTTACTTCATCATTAACCTAGGAGAAGGTTACTATAAGGTCGCTGGTGGCGGTTCAAACAGTTCAGGTAACAGAAGGAATGCATATTCTGGATCAAAAGTTGACCTTCAGAGTACTGGACAGGGTAACAACCATTCATTCACGATTGCTTCTGAGAACTATAATAACGTATCTTATCTGATTCCTACAGCAGTATACGTCAAACCAAGTTCCTATGCATTGCATAGACCATTTGACGGTGGTGTTGAGATCAACCCAGGTAAGTCTGCTGACTCCTCAATTGTTAGACAGACACGTAGATACTTCCGTTACCAGTCAGGTAAAGGTTTACAGTACTCAACTGCTACAAACTTCAATCCACCTCTAGAAGTTAGATCACTTACTGGTGGTACTGATGGAAGCAGCAATCCAATTGCTATAGTCAAGACAAGGAGACAGCATCACCTTGAAGTTGGTGATTATATCTCTATGGAAGATGTAACAGTCTCTGGTGGTACTAACCATTATCTTGTTGATAATGCCCAAGTTGCTACTGTAACTGGAGACTTTGAATTCACATATCAGCTTGCTGGATCACCTTCAGACTCGACTCCTGCAGGATTCCCAACACTTCATAAGAATAGTTGGAACAATGCTGTAGTTCGTACTGGTATGTTTGACGACCAAAATGGATTCTTCTTTGAATACGATGGTCAGAATCTAAATGCTGTTAGAAGATCTTCTACCATGCAAACTGCTGGTGAAGTAACTGTAACTAAGGATTCACAAACAGTCAATGGTGTTGGAACAAACTTCCAGAAACAACTTGCTGCTGATGATTACGTAGTTATTCGTGGTCAGTCATATAGGGTTGCACACGTTGTTAGTGATTCTCAGTTATATCTAACCACAGGTTATAGAGGTATCACTGCTAATCAGGTCATCATGACCAAGACAGTTGATACTAAGACAACAACTGCTAACTTCAACCTTGATAAGTGCGATGGTACAGGTCAAAGTGGATTTGAACTGAATCTGAAGAAACTTCAGATGGCATACATCGACTACTCATGGTACGGTGGTGGTAAGATCCGTTATGGATTCAAGGATCAGCATGGTAGAGTATTCTACGCTCACCAGTATGTTCACAGTAACTACTTCAGCGAAGCGTACTTCCGTTCTGGTAACTTACCTGCACGTTATGAAGTAAGTAACTTAGGTGATAGAACAACAGGTAATAAGTTCTCACCATCTCTATTCCACTGGGGTGCTTCAGTTATCATGGACGGTCAGTTCGAAGATGACAAAGCATACATGTTCTCGGCATCTTCCGACACAATATGGTTACGTGACCAGAAGGAAGACGGTGACGAGTGGCAGGCTAACAGAGAGTATCCACTACTAAGTATCCGACTTGCACCATCTGTTGATGCAGGTGTGAAGGGTGCGTTAGGAGCAAGAGATCTAATCAACCGAATGCAACTTCAGTTGAAGGCGGTTTCAGTCTCACTCGCTGACGGTGGTACATCTGACGGTGCTGACGTTTGGTACTCAAGTGTTGACCCTAAGAAGTCATGTACTATGAGACTTGTTCTGAATGGAGACCTATCAAGTCCTTCTTGGATTGATGAGAAGTCACCTTCACTATCACAGGTTGTATACCATACACACCAGACTGCTTCAGAATTCGCTAAGGTTCAAGACCGTGTATCAAACGGTATCAACCTACTAGAATTCCGTGCTGCTGCGAACGATACAACAGAACAGGATCTAACAGAAGTTGCTACTCTAGGTAACTCAATTATGGGTGGAGATTACACCTATCCAAATGGACCTGATACGCTGACGATTGTTGCTATACCCGACCACGGTTATACATCTACAAGTTATCAGTTTACTGCTTGCTCGGCAAGAATTACTTGGACTGAATCCCAAGCATAAGAAACCAAGAAAAACCCTCACACCACGTGAGGGTTTTTTCATAAATACTCTTATAAAGGATTCTGTAGAATAAATGTCAGCGACTAAACCTGCAACTAGAACAGAGTTGAAAGAATATTGTCTAAGACGATTAGGCAAGCCTGTTCTTCAAATTAATGTTGATGATACTCAAGTAGAGGATCTCATTGACGAAAGTATTCAGTATTTCAATGAGCGTCATTTTGACGGTGTTGAAAGAATGTTCTTGAAGCATACCTTTACTGCTACAGAGGTAACTCGTTTCCAGTCAGGAAATACAACAACTACATCTGCAGATAGTACTGCATGGGTGGAAAGAAATAATTATATAGAAGTCCCTGCACATATCCTTGGTGTAAATAAAGTTTTTGGAATGTCCTCCCAGTCAATTCGGGGGAACATGTTCGGTATTGAATATCAAATTTTCTTGAATGATTTGTATCAGTTTGGTGCAATCGATATACTCAACTATTATATGACTAAATCCTATCTTGAAGATTTGGATTATGTTCTAAATAGTGGGTCTATTGTTGCGTTTAGATTTAATAAAAGAGTTGACAGACTCTATATTGATGTTGATGCAAAAGACATAGTAGAAGGTAATACAATTATTATTGATTGTCATAGAGCATTAGATCCAACATCTATGACTCAAGTATTTGATGATAGTTTTATGAAGCAATACCTAACTGCCAAAATCAAAAAACAGTGGGGTCAGAATTTGATCAAGTTCAGAGGAGTAAAATTCCCTGGCGGTGTTGAGTTAGATGGTAGACAAGTCTACGAAGATGCTCAATCAGATTTGAAAGACATTGAAGAGAAAATGCTTTCAACTTACGAACTTCCACCACTTGACATGATAGGATAATGGCATCTCAAAAAAGTACTCACTTTCCAGCATACGGTGGTTCTACCACAGAACAGGCTCTTGTACAGGATCTGGTAGATGAACATATCAAGATTCATGGTAGTACAGTTTTTTACTTACCAAGAACTTTGAATGATGTTGATCAGTTATGGGGTGAAGCATCTAATTCTGAATTCAAAGAATCAGTTCAGATAGAGATGTTTTTGAAAAGTACTGATGAATTTGATAATGGTATGTCAGATACTGTTACTGAATTCGGACTACAGAATAATGATGCTCTTACCTTCATGGTATCTAAGAGAAGGTGGACAGAAGAATTTGATGGAAACTTCGCAGGTAAACTAGCAGATGACAGACCTGCAGAAGGAGATCTAATCTATTTTCCATTGACTAAAGGTTTATTTGAAATCAAGTATGTAGAACATCAAGTACCGTTCTATCAACTTGGTGATCTTTATTGTTATGAATTACGTACTGAACTCTTCCGCTACTCTGGGGAAGATTTGGATACTGGTGTTGCTGAGATTGATGCAATTGAAGTTCAAGAGTCATTCAAGACAAGTCTTGTTATTGATGAGACTCTTACTAATAATGCAACTGCATTTACTGTTGATGAAGTTGTTGCAGGATCAGTTAGCAACGCTAATGCTAAGGTTGTTTCTTGGGATACAACAAACTATATTCTTGTTGTTTATGACAAGACTAATTCGTTTACAGAAGGAGAGACTCTTACAGGTCAAACCTCTGGTGCTTCATGGTACTTGAAGAGATCATCTGTTTCTGGTTCTACAAGAACTGAAACAGTTTATATAGATAACTCTACTGACCAGAATATAGTAAATAGAGTAATTGAAGTTGATGCAGACAGTATCATTGACTTCAGCGAAAAAAATCCATTTGGTGAATTCTAATGTTTGGAAATTTCTTTTATAACGAAGTACTCAGAAAGACTGTTGTTTCATTTGGAACACTCTTTAATAACTTTGAAATCAAGCGTTATAATAACGCAGGTACGGTTGTTGAATCTATCAACGTTCCGTTATCATATGGTCCTACACAAAAATTCATTTCAAGGATTCAGCAACAGTCTGTTCTAAAGAAAGAAACTCAGATTACTCTGCCAAGAATGTCTTTTGAAATGCAGGGTATGAATTATGATCCTACTAGGAAGTTAGCTCCATTGAAGGTAGCAGTTACTAAGAAGGATAATGATTCAATGTACAAGCAGTACATGCCTGTACCATATAATATAAATTTTGAATTAGCAATCTATACAATAAATCAGGATGATGGATTACAGATTGTAGAACAGATACTTCCATTCTTCCAACCACAATTTACAATAACATTGAAACTCATTGCAGAAACTGATGAGAAAAGAGATGTTCCTATTGTATTGAATAATATAAATTATCAAGATCAGTATAAAGGTAACTTCGAACAAAGAGAAGTAATTATTTGGAGACTTCAATTTACTGCTAAGACATATCTATTCGGTCCTGTTGCAGATACTGGAGTTATCAAGAAGACTATTGCAAGCTTCTACTCAGATTCTAATGCTGCTGTTGCAAGGAGAGAAAGAACTTATACTACTGTTCCTAAAGCAACCACAGACCAAGATGGTGATGGTGATGTAGATGCAGCAGATACAGCTCTACTTACAGAGATAGATAATGAGGACTTCGGCTTCAGCACAACCATTACTGATAATCCATTCTAATCATGAAAAATTTTGATGCTATTGATGATGCTTTCAATGTTACACCAGAAGTGACTGACACTCCTGAAGGTGGATGTACTACGAGAAAGAGTCAACTTACTAATGTTACAGAAAGTGATCCCAATCAAGATTATGAGTATACTAGAGGAAATTTATATTCCTTGATAGAGAAGGGTCAGGAGGCAATGAATGGTATACTAGAAGTTGCACAGGAAACTGATTCTCCTAGAGCATATGAAGTAGCAGGTCAATTGATAAAGTCAGTTGGTGATACTACAGATAAGTTACTTGATCTTCAGAAGAAGATGAAAGACTTGGGTGAGGATAAAGCAGGACCAACTCATGTTACAAACAATGCAGTATTTGTTGGTAGCACTGCAGAACTACAGAAGGTATTGAAGCAATCTTTGAAAGATAAATAATAGTATGAACAAACGACTCCATACAATTGGATACATCTATAGCATAGATTTTACTTGGAGAGGTAATAGAATGTTTTCCGACTTCTATTACGCACAAGGAACTTTTATAAAAAAGGATCGTATTGAAAAAGATTTACAGAAAATCTATCCTAATGCAATATTGCTTAGTTATAGAAGAACAAATCAACAACCTCAAGGTCCACTTATTATCATGCAAGAGCATGCTCCCTATAGGGATTTTGTGAATAAATATTCAAACCGTACTAAAGAAAAATGATCATTACACCAAAGTCTGCTGCTGTAGATATAGATGCAGGAGCAAATAATGTCAGCAGTGCAAAGTTGGTATCTCTTGTGAATACTAATAATAGTGCATGCTTGGTTGTCAACAGCAATGGTAATGGATTCTATGTTGCTGCTGGTGAAAGAGTAGTTGTAGAAAAGAAAGCAGCAGAGACATTGCATGCTACTACAGGATCATCTACATCCGTCTGGGCAACCTCAGTGGGGTATTTGGGACCATAATAAATAGATATAGTTGAATTGAATTTGTAATGTCATTGAAAGATTTGCCATCAAATGATGGTCAAGTGCAGAAGAAGAAAGATCCATTTGAAGTTCATCATTTATTTACAACACCAGTCTTTTATGTAGATAAGATACTGAACTATGATAAGGTTCAGAAAGAGTTAGATGACTGCATAGATGATATTGAGTGGAATTTGATGGAGGCATGGGGTACAACCCATTACTTATCAACACAAGATTTTAAAGAAGATATATTCAAAAAGCATAATCTCAAAGCTCTTACTATAGAGATGCAGAGAAATATGCAGCAATATTTAAAGATACTTGAATTTAGACCAAGACCATTTCATATGGAAAATTGGTTTGCTAAATTTGAGAAAGGTAACTATGGGCATATCCATAATCATGGAGCTGCTGATATTTCTGGTGTCTATTATTATAAGACAAGTGGTAAGGACGGTAGTATATTTTTCGAATCTCCAGCTCCAGCAGTTGAATGTAATAAAGTTTTTGCTCAGAAGTGTGGAGGAGCAAGAAGATATGATCCCCAGGAAGGTACTATGATACTATTCCCAGGGTACTTACGTCATGGTATCCAAACCAATGACACCGATAATACAAGGATAAGTCTCTCTTTCAACATATATTTCAACAAGTGAGACACTAAGTATTATAGCTAGTAATGTACTATGCACGGCTTATATCGTGTCTCATTACACAGTTCAGTACTTAGACAGTACGCAGCATCATCAGAGCATTTGTGAATATGCGGAGGATGCTTTTCAAGCAAGAAATCAAGCGGTTCAGGATGTACCGTACCTACATGAACATCCTAATAAGATAGATTCTATCTTGAGTGAAGGGAATCTTTTTAGTTCAGTATTATGAAAACATTTATACAAACTCTCTGGGTATTCATAATTGCTATGGCAGTTATGTTTATGCCTAGGATGGCTTATGCTGGTGTAATCCATGTACAGTAGTATCGTTTGGTCAATAAATATAATGTGTGCTATACTATTAGTATTAGTAGGCATTTCAATTTATTGGATCTTTATGTATGATACTTGGTATCCTAACCCCGTTACTGATATCCATGTCCCCGAATCAGATGATTCAGGATTTGAGGACGTGGAAATCGGAACAAACTAGAACTCCTGTAGAAGACTCTATAAATAGCTCACTACAAGAATTGGAGTGGGAAGAAGATGGGAGCAATGAAACCCCCAAGCAGGAAGAGTTGTTACAA
>MDSZ01215913.1_pt1 | contig 10722 bp, 14 predicted proteins | sample 811201 | NCBI WGS metagenome assembly MDSZ01 (sample SAMN05326647, study PRJNA326480) | marine metagenome | isolation source: seawater | place: Indian Ocean: North | collected 2010
ACTCTGGTTTCTTCCAAGCAGCAACCAACCAACCTGGAGTTGCCGCTGCTGGTTCTCAGGTAGCAAGGTTTAACCCAGGTGGTTTAAATGTTACTGGTATTACAACTGCAACTGGTTTTAAAGTTGGTGCCGCTATATCTGTTACTGATGGTGCAGTTTCTGCTACTAGATTCCATGGTGATGGTTCTAACTTAACAGGAATTGACGCATCATCGTTAAAGTCTGGTAGTGATATCAAAGCACAGGCGGTTGGAACTGGTGTGGTTGTCACCGGAGTCTTAACTGCTACAACGATGAGCGCATCAAATGCAGTATTTGATGGTAACGTTACTGTCGGTGGCACGATTACATACCAAGATGCTACAAGTATTGATGTTCTTGGTATTGGTACGTTCCAGCAAGGTATTCAAATTCTTGCTAATGGAGCTAATGTTACTGGTATCGTTACTGTAGGTTTAACAACTATCAAAACTGGTGAGATAGAAGTTACAGGAGTTGTCACCGCTACCACGGTTAAAGCGGGTACTGCCATTTCCATCACTAATGGTGCAGTATCAGCAACAAGATTCCACGGTGATGGTTCTAACCTAACAGGTATTGATGCTACTTCACTGAAAGATAGTGGTGGAAATATTAAGGTACAAGCAAACCCCAATGGTATTGTAATTACTGGTATTGCCACTGCAACAGACTTTGACTCTACATCTGATGTAAGGTTAAAAACTAATATTCAGGTGGTTGATGGAGCACTTGATAAAGTTAATCGACTTCGTGGTGTAAGTTTTGATTGGAAAGAGTCTGGAGAGTCTTCTTATGGTGTCATCGCACAAGAGTTAGAATCTGTGTTACCTGAACTTGTTCATGGTGATGATCCAAAGAGAGTAAATTATAATGGTATTATTGGTGTCTTGATTGAGTCTGTTAAAGAACTCTCTGCAAAAATAGACGAACTAGAAAATAAATAGACAAGAGCCTAGTGGGACACGAAGATGGCAATTAAAGTTTCAGGAACCACCGTAATTGATGATACTCGGAATATCACCGCTGGTGTCGGTACATTTACTAGTTTAGATGTTCCACCAACGGTGGTTTCATTTAGCCCTGCTGACGGCGCAACAAACATAGACACTGAAACTAATATATCAATTACTTTCAGTAATAATATGAGGAAAGGGAGTGGTAATATTACTATAAGAAATGGTATTGGAACTGGCACGGTTCTTGACACCATTGGTGTTGGATCGACCTCTGTTACAATATCTGGTGGTGTTGTGACAATTGATCCTACAGTCGAGTTTCCACGACTCACCGACATTTATGTAGAACTTGATGATGGTGTAGTTGAGTCTACTGGAACTTCCAGTGGGATTGATGCAATCACCACATACAATTTTACAACAAGAGATTTAGCACTCGGGGACGCTTTTGAAGGAGGATTTCTAATATGTTGCGCTAGCAATGTTTATTGGATTGCATCACCATGTAGTGCAGAAGTTAGGAGAGATTGGCCAAATAGAAATGACTCAAACACTAGAGCACAAGAAGTTTCTGGTTGCACCGGTTGGTTTACCATGAATAGAGCATTATATAATAATCCATTTTATTCATGTAGAACCTATCTTGATGATTATACTGCTAACTGGCATTGGACTAATGAATCTTCTAGCGGTGCAGACAGATGTATATTTTGTATGGCAAATGGGGCATGTAGTAACCAAAATTGTGCTGTCGTGTATCCCGTCCGCTCTATGAGATGCGTAACATACTAATAAATACAAATAATAAAGCCTAGTATAATACGAAGATGGCAATCAAAGTTTCTGGGATTACTGTAATTGATAATGATAGAAATATCAATGCCGGTATTGGTACATTTACTAGTTTAGATGTGCCACCAACCGTTTCAACATTTAGTCCCGCTGATGGTGCAACAGGTCAAACAATTAATACCAATGTAGTACTTACTTTTAATGTAAATGTAAGGAAGGGAACTGGCAATATTACTGTAAGAAATGGTATTGGAACTGGAACTGTTCTTGAAACTATTGACGTTACATCAGGACTTGTTACATTGTCTGAAGATACAGTGACAATAAACCCTGCAAATTATTTTCCACAAAATTCAGACATATATGTTGAACTCGCTGATGGTGTAATTGAGTCCACTGGAACTTCAAGTGGAAATGATGCAATCACCTCATATAATTTTCAAACAGGAACTTTATCCCTTGGAGACGCTTTTGAGGGTGGTTTCTTAATATGTTGTTCTAGTAATGTTTATTGGATAGCATCACCATGTAGTGCAGAAGTTTGTAGATCTTGGAATGATAGAGCTGATTCAAATACCAGATCGCAAGAGGTATCAGGTTGTACTGGATGGTTTACTTTGACTAAAGAACTTTATGGTAATCCATTTTATTCACGTAGAAACTATCTTGATGATTATACTTCTAACTGGCATTGGACTAACCAATCTCAATCTTCAGATGGATGTATATTCCAAATGTCAAGTGGTAACTGTAGTCAACAAAATAAGAGCGTTGTATATCCCGTCCGCTCTATGAGATGCGTAACATACTGATAAATATAAACAACAAGCCTAGTGTTATACGAAGATGGCAATTAAAGTCTCAGGAACTACTGTAATTGATGATAGTCGTAATATCAACGCTGGTGTTGCCACTTTTTCCAGTTTAGATGTTACCCCAGAAGTTATCACATTCAGTCCCACTGATGGTGCAACAAATCAACAAACTAATGAAAATATAGTAATTACTTTTAATCTTAACGTAAAAAAAGGAAGTGGAAATATTACTTTGAGAGATGGTAGTGCCTCAGGGACTGGTATTCAAACTATTGGTGTTTCATCATCCTCAGTTTCAATATCTGGTGCTGAAGTAACAATTGATCCTCCATCAGATTTGCCTAATCAGAAGGATATTTATGTAGTGGTTGACGCGGATGCATTTCAAACCACTGGAACTTCAAGTGGAAATGCTATAATTAATACTTATAATTTTACAACAAAAACTTTAGAACTTGGAGACGCCTTTGAGGGTGGTTTCTTAATATGTTGTTCTAGTAATGTTTATTGGGTTATATCACCGTTCTGTACTGAAGTTAGCAGAGCATGGAGTGCTAGAACTGATGCAAATACTAGAGCACAAGATGTTTCAGGTTGTACTGGATGGTTTACCCTTTCTATCGCTCTATATGATAATCCGTTTTATGCATGTAGAACACATATAGATCAATATTCATTCGGAACCAGTGATGCATGTAGATATTGGGCTAATGATTCTGGTAATAGCGGTGATAAATGTTTTTTCTCAATCGGACAATATCAAGAAAAGTCTTGTTCGCAACATAATCCCAGCGTTGTAATGAGATCTCGCGCCATGAGATGTGTAAGTTATTGAACCTCTCTTGATTTTTTAAATCGAATACATTATAATAAAAAAACTCCTTGATTTAATAATGAATCTAACTTCACTTTACTCTGTTCCATTGTGGCAGTCGGAATACCCTGAGTTTGAAGAACATAAGGAACTCTTTCTCCAAGCGGTTAAAGAGTATAAAGAATATAACACACAATCAGTATCAAGTTGTGCAGGTTATCAATCTCCTGGTACACTACAAGGAGTAAAAAGACTTCGCCCGCTTTTTGAGCATATCTGTTTATCCGCATATAAGATTGTCGCTGATCTTAATTTCATTGACTGTGATGTTGCTATCACTGATGCCTGGTTAAACATTAATGATAGTCGCCAGTGCATGATGACCGAGCACGTTCATGAACAGACATTTTCTGGCGTATTTTATCTTTCAGCACCAGAAGAAAGTGGAAAACTTGTTCTCAAAAATCCTGCAGTCAATAAAATGTGGAAAGGTTGCTTACTAACTTCACAAAAGAATCAGTTTACTGCAGAAAGTGTTCGTATTGAACCAGTTGAAGGTAATATTATTTTCTTCCCTTCTTATCTGCCACACTCCGTAGAAACTAATAATCATGATGAAGAACGCATTTCAATCTCATTCAATATAATTGCACTTCCAAAGGAAGATATGGACCTCAAAAAAGTTAGTTCGTGAAGCAATATTATTTTATCTCTGGACTTCCAAGATCTGGATCTACTTTATTTTCTGCGATTTTAAAACAGAATCCAAATTTTTATGCTGATATCGCATCACCGGTAGAGGCACTCACTGGTTCATCAATTGATATTATCACAGGTGCGGAAAGTAATTTAACAATCTCTGAGGAACAAAGAAAAAATTTATTGTACGGAATTTTTGATGGTTATTATCAACACATAGAGAAACCTGTAATTTTTGACACATCAAGAAGTTGGACAAGAAAAACAAATCTTTTGAAGACATTGTTTCCTTATACAAAAATTATATGCCTGGTAAGGGATGTTGTTTCTATCTTGAACTCTTTTGAGGTTATTTTAAATAAAAATAGTCTTTACACAAATCAAATCAACGAAAAAGTTTTTTCTAAGAACATTCATTCAAGAGTTCAAGAAATTTTTGATCGATCAATAATTGATTATTACTCTTTTCTTCAAGAGGGACTCAGCATAAATCCACAAATGATGTATATCATTGAATATGATAGTCTTTGTATGGAACCAGAAAAAACATTCAGGGGAGTATATGAGTTTCTTGAAAAACCGTATTATCGTCATGACTTTGAAAATGTAGAGTATTCAAATAAAGACTTTGATAGAGTATGTGGAGTTAAAGATTTGCATACGGTTAAGAAAAGAGTAGACTATGATCCACCAAAGTGCATCCTCCCCTTAGAGATCGTCAAAAAATATAAAAATATGAAGATGGAATTTTGGAAAGACCGCAAACTTATTGAGTATGAGTGATATTATTAATGACGATAAGTCACGAAAAGAAACTTATTTTTATCAATATCCCTAAAAACGCGGGAACTTCCATTATTAGAGCAATGGGGGTTGAAAATGTTTTTATTGACAAGACTATAGAAGAATATAAAGCACACTATCAAGATTATTGGAGTGAATATAAAAAATTTACTGTGGTTCGTGACCCAATAGATAGATTTATTTCTGCATATAAGTTTGCGAGAATGAAAGAAAGTTTTTGGTTCTCTGCAACTGAACGTGAAGGACTTGAGAGGCATGAACATTTTGAATTATGCACCAAGATGAACATAAATCAGTATGTTTCTCACCTTTATGAAGATCTAGATAGATTTAATATTTGGGTTTTTCCACAAACTCATTTTATCATACCCCAAAATGGTAGTGGAGAAATAGACTATTATGTAAGATATGAAAATTTGTTGGAAGACCTACACAAAATTGGTATCAACAATATAGAGAAAATAAACACTTCTAAAATAGATGATGAGGTAGCAATAAAACTAACAAAGAGATCCAAATATATGCTCTACGAAATATATGATGTTGATTATAAAAATTTTTCATATATCAAAGGAACTAAACCATCACTCTTTTATCAATGAAACTTGAAGTTGTTATAAGAACGCATGATGGTAAAAATATTCATGCAGATAAACCAAGATACATTGATATACCCAAAAAAGATTTAATCATTGGTTGCTTAACATCTTTAATACGCTCTGCAAATCTTGTTCAAGATCATACCATTCAATTTACGGTTCTTGACGACCATAGCACGGAGGAACTTTTAAATTCTCTTAAAACTATTTTTTCATATTCAAAACATCCTTGGAAACTTATACGTCTTGAAGAAAAAGGTTTTAACAATAGTGGATTCATGCAATTTTTAACTTGCAAAAATAGTGATGCGGACTTAGTTTATTCTGTTGAGGATGATTATTTGCATTGTGAAAATGCAATCTCAGAAATGCTTTTTTCTTTCCGATATTTAAAATCATCATATGTTCTTCAAAAAGAACTTTGCATATTTCCATTTGATAATCCAGAAGATTACGATCCTTGTGAACTATATCCTGGAAGAGTGTTCAGAACACCCACAAGGCACTGGAGAGAGGGCGTATGGACAACATTTACAATGATGACAACTCCACAAGTATTTCGTAAATATTGGGACACATTTGAAAAACTTGCACTCAGATATAAACCATTTGCTATCGGGGAGAAAGTTGAAAATCTTGTGGATGAGGGCAATACTATCGGAGAAATATGGAAAAATGATGTGATACGTGTCAACCCAATCCCTTCTCTTGCACTTCATATTCAATTTGAAAAACAAAGAGACCCCTTCATAAACCATATGCAATGGTGGAATAAATACTCAAAAATTAATAATTTTGAGGTAAATTATGGCTAAAGTGCATCATCCAAAGACAAGAAGATTCCAGTTGTATGTTGATACAATCGAAACACTTGATGATGTTAAAAAAATTCTAGATGTAATGAATATAAAAATACAAACTGATCATCCCAGATGGGACGAGGTTGAAGATTATTTTTGCACAGAAGCAGTGCCAAAAGGATATCTTAAATTACTTAAAAAAATTGGGTTTGAAGGAATAGCAAAACTGCATTATCATGAAATGGAACAACAATGTAATGAACTTTTGAAAGAAGAAGATGAAAAAACCAATTGAGGTCTTTATCAGACATTGTTATTATTCAAAACTACAAGAACTTCCAGACAGAACTCGTCCAAAATGGTTTAACAAGATTAAAGTATTTGAAAATTTTAAAAATACTTTAAATTCTGATATCGTAAATTATACGATTATCTACGATGAATTCTATGGAAGTATAGATAAAACTTTCCTTACAGAGGAAGAAAATGTAGAGATCATTAATTGTGGAAGCGAATGTGATAGTTTTTTAAAAACGCTTGACATTATTGAATCAAGAAATTTTGATGACGATCAAATTGTATATCTTTTAGAGGATGACTATTTGCACCGTCCTGGATGGTGCGATATAATGCTTGAAGGGTTTAAAATTGATGCTTCATATGTAACTTTATATGATTTTGATTTTTTCATCGCGAAAGGATTTTTGTGCGAAACATTTGTGACTTCAAGTTCTCACTGGAGAGCAGTACCGGCAACGACAAATACGTTTGCTTGTAAATATAAAACTCTTTTGGAAGACTTAGAAGTTCATCGAGAATATTCTTCATCATCTGCGATCAAGGAGGAGGAGGGATTTCATTTCTCAAAAGATTACGATAAGTTTTGGAAGATTCAAAAAAATAAAAGATATGTTATCTCCTCAGTGCCTGGGTGGTCTACTCATTGTGATGCAAATCATCTAAGTCCTATAATTAAATGGAGTGAAGTTATCAATGACACTTACTTTGAAAGAGACCGAAATGAAAATTTTGTTATAAACTATAAATGACTACAATAATTTCTGTTGACGGTGGAATCGGAAGAGTAATTACTTCTATACCCGCACTGCTTAAGTATCATAAAAATCATCCTGATGAAGAGTGGTACATTATGATACCTGGATGGGATTTTGTTACATGGGGTTTTCCTGAACTTCAAGAAAGAACTTTTAGTCCTGATACAAAAGGTTCTTTTAATTTATATTGGAAAGCAGATAAAGTAATTACTGCAGAACCCTATCGCGTCCCTGCATATTATCGTAATGAGATTTCTCTTAGAGAGGCATTTGATGTTGCGATCAATGAGTCCACAGATCACGATGACTTACCAGATATGCAACTTAGGTTATCCTCTCCAGAAAAAAGAAAAGCATTTGAAATTTTAGAGCGAGCAAAAAAACAACATCAAAAAGAAAAAACTATTGTATTTCAACCCTTTGGTTCATCTGCAACTCCGCATGAGTCTGGTATATACGACGATAGTAATCGATCGATGCCGAAAGATATGATCAGTTATTTTATTAAAAACCTTTCTGAAAAGTATAACTTGATTTTTATGGGAGCAAAAGAGTTTCATAACGTTAAAACATACAAACCAGATCCAGACCCTCAAATGAGAGAATGGATGGCGATTATTGAGGCAGCAGATTATTTTATTGGTTGCGATTCCTGTGGTCAACACATGAGAAGAGCGTTTAATAAACCAGCATCAGTGATGGTTGCGGGAACTCACAAAGTTAACACTTCATATGACAACTTTCATATCATTGAAAGAAATGTTGCATTTCAACCAGACAGTATGAGAATTTCTGGATTTCATTCTCATATGTGTGCTAGGTTAAATGAAGAAAGAGTGAACTTTACTGAAAAAGAGATCAAAAGTGCATATCAAGAAGTTATCTCAAGAATTGAAAGTAATAGCAGTAAACCCAAAGTATTAGAAACTAAACTTAAAAATAATATAGGAGTGACATATAGTTGAAAATTTCTATTCCAACTTCTGTTGGAGAACTTCTTGATAAGATTTCAATTCTTCAAATAAAGTCTCAATATACAGATAATGATTATGTGGCAAAGGAGTTGAAAAGTCTAACTGAGATTGCAAAACAAAATGAAGTCTATGATGACTATTATCTCATTAAACTTTTGGAGGTCAATCAATCACTTTGGAAGATTGAAGATAACTTAAGAGTTTTAGAAAAGCATCAAGACTTTGGTGATGTCTTTGTCAAATTAGCGAGGAGTGTTTACATCACCAATGATGAAAGATCATCTATCAAAAAAGAAGTCAATGAAAAATATAACTCATTCTATAGTGAGGTAAAAATTCATAAATAAGATTTATGGAAGATAAATTCACGCAATATGGCTTACAAGGATTTTGAAGCTACTTCAGCAAGAGGCATGTGGGCTCCACCTAATGGTGCATCTCCTCAAGTAATTCCTGACCAATGGAAGAATAACTCTGGAGATGAATTAAGATATGATCTCCCAGATAAAACTGATGACGAATTAGTTGCTCTCGGTTGGAAAAAAGTTGATATGCCCTCCTATGAGACAAACGGAGAAGCATTTTACAGAAATGATTACGTGTGGAATAGTTCAACGAGAGTCTATGATGCTGTAGAATATAGTGACTATGAAAAGCAAATTTTGTGTGAATATAATAATTTCTGGACTAAATTATTAAATTCAAACTTCTACGGAACACTGAAAACAGCTGCATCTACAACATTAGCAGCAAATGTCCTTTACACTGAGTTTATAACTCTCATAACTGATGCAAAGGTAGGTAGAGCAAATATTACCAAAATTCAAGCGTCTATCACTGCAATTCTTGGCACTGTAACTTTTTCCACTGATGAAGTTACTGAGTTTACAACATTATGCAATTCAACGGGAATGAGTGCTGTCTACACACTATCATAACATTGATAGGGTTTACAAGTTTGAAAGATACTGCTAAAGTTTTATTATTGTAATGCCATATTATGGTTTTTAATCCAGCAAAACTTAAATACGATTTCAAAGAGTTTATTGGTATTTACGAAAATGCATTTACCCCAAAAGAGTGCAAGGACACCATAGATTTATTTGAAAGGTATCATAAATCTGGATATACTTATAGCAGGTTGGGAGAACATAATAATGTTTTAATTCATAAAGATGATGCTTCTTTAGATGTTTTTCCTACTCCTACTATAGAACTTGACTGGGATCCAGTTTTTATTCGTAGTTTTCATGATAGATTTTACAATATCATCTATCCATTATACAGCATCCAATATCCAATATTACAATCTTTAATTAAACACAAGTCAAGACTTATCAAAGTGCAGAAGACTGCACCTACTCAAGGATATCATATTTGGCATAATGAACATAATGGATTTCCTCACGCTACTAATAGAGTCTTGTCCTGGATATTGTACTTAAATGACGTAGAAGAGGGTGGTGAAACAGAATTTTTATATCAATCGTTAAGATTCAAACCAAAAACCGGAACATTCGTTCTTTTTCCCGCAGCATTTACTCATGTGCATAGGGGCAATCCTCCGTTAAGTGGAGTAAAATATATTGCAACTGGATGGATAGAATTCATGAATACAGATGAAACTCAGGGATTATCTCAACTTCCTGATTTAAGTGAGGTGCATGAATCAAATATAGCATATTAGTAAGAAGGATTGACTCTCCGTGATCTCCCATATATAATGTCATTGAATATATTATAGGTATATGGCGTTTCAATCGATCTGGTATTACACTGGTCTGCCCGAAGATATTGTTGATATCATTGAGCGAGATATATCTGATGATTTTGATGACCAGATGCAGGATTCTCGTCTTGTCGGAGACACTCTTAACAGAGAGCAGCGCAACTCAAGTAACGCTTGGATTCCTACTCATCACTGGGTTGGTGGTTTTCTTTGGCATTATATTATGCGGGCAAATCGTGAGAATTTTTTGTATGACCTGAGAAACATTGATAATGAATCAATGCAATATACTCGATATGGAGAAGGGGAGTTTTATAAGTGGCATAATGATGCCGGAATAGGTGGTCATTACAAACCAGTGAGTAGTGGTAATCGTATTGAGGGTTTGGCTCAAGACTTTGTGAATGAAAATATTGAACTTGTTCGTAAGTTGTCTTTTACCCTGCAACTTTCTCACCCTGATGACTATGAGGGTGGTAACGTTCAGTTCATAGATGAAACTGGAAAAAGTTATTTTGCTCCCCGCAAGCGTGGTGCTCTTGTCTTATTTGACTCCCGTACATCTCATAGAGTTTTAAAAGTAACAAAAGGAGTTCGTAAGTCTATTGTAGGATGGGTAGTTGGTCCTCGATGGAAATAATTTCAAGAGAATTTAAGATTATAT
>MDSZ01082164.1_pt1 | contig 10721 bp, 9 predicted proteins | sample 811201 | NCBI WGS metagenome assembly MDSZ01 (sample SAMN05326647, study PRJNA326480) | marine metagenome | isolation source: seawater | place: Indian Ocean: North | collected 2010
TCAGGACCAATTTCAACTTCAGGTCAAAAATGGGACAGTAATATTATTTATGCTGTACTTAAAGGCGAGTATGAAAAAAATATTATGAAAGTTTTGAACGGCAAAGATGGGGTTTTTAACCATGATCTCTTAACAAAAGAAGAAATGAATGAAGCTCCCTTGCCCTATTATGATAAATACATTTATGACAAATATTTTGATGGAAATCCAATACCAATGAATAAACTATTTCCTCAAGCACATATTTGGAGTAGCAGAGGTTGTCCTTTCAAATGTATTTTTTGTGTTTGGCCTGCAGCAATGACAGGTAATGATCCTCACGGAGATGGTAAAAGAGCTGTAAGGCAATACACTCCCGAGTACATAGATAATTTAGTTAAAGAATTAACCGGGAGATACAAATTTAAAGCAATATATTTTGATGATGATACTTTTAATATAGGAAATAGACACACTGAAAAAATGTCAGAAGTAATGTCTAAGTTTAAAATTCCTTGGTTTGCAATGTGTAGAGCAGATACTTCAAAAAAAGAAACATGGAAAACAATGTCTGATAGTGGTTGCCAAGGTGTAAAGCTTGGTGTTGAGTCTGGAAGTCAAGTCGTAGTCGATAAAATTGTAAATAAACATTTAGATTTAAAATATGTGCAAGAAGTAGTTTCTTATATAAGATCTTTAGATATGTCAGTACATGGAACATTTACTTATGGTTTACCAGGTGAAACCAAAAATGATATGATTAAAACCAAAAGATTTATAAAAGAAACTAATTTCAGTACAGTTCAAGAATCAGGTACAGCAGAAATAGAAGGAACGCCATTACATGCTCTCATCAATGAAGAAAAGCTTACAACTTATCCTGGAGCCATTGCTGATGAAAATTATGATAGACAAAAAGATGGTGGTAAAAAATGGCAGAGCTTGGTTAAAGAATTACAGAATAATTAAGTTTGAAAAAAAATATTTCATTTTATATACCTGCATATAATGCTGAAAAGACTATTAAAAAGTCGATTATATCAATTCAAAATCAATCAATAACACCTGATGAAATTATTCTTATAGATGATTGTTCAAAAGATAAGACAGTTGAAATAGCAAGGTCAGAATTTCCAAATATTAAAATTTTCATTAATAAAGAAAATATGGGTTTAGGATATAATCGAAATTCAGCTATAGACAGATCTAGGAATGATATTATAGCCGCCATAGATGCTGATGTTATTTTAGATAAATATTGGCTAGAAAACTTAATACCTGAAATTGAGAAAAAAAATATATTAATGTGTGGTGGAAGAATGGATGAACAACTAATTGAAAATAAGATAAATTTGTGGCGAGCAAAATATTACAGTCAAAACTGGGGTAACAAGTTAGTTTTGAATCCTCCATTTTTATTTGGTTGTAACACTTTATTAAAAAAATCTGCTTGGAAAAAAGTGAATGGTTACGATGAAAAATTAAAAACTAACGGGGAAGATATTGATTTTATTCATAAAATAAAAACAGGAACTGATGGTCAAATAATATATCAACCAAGTGCAAAATGCTATCATTTACAAGACGACAGTATTGAAACTTTATCAAAAAGAGTATGGAGATATCACTCTTTTGCATATAAAATTAAAGAACCATCCATCAAAAAATTTTTTAAATTATCAATCAAACAGTCAAAGTTTTTTTTTCAGAGATTTTTTAAAAGTTTAATGGAACTTGATTTAAGTGGTATTTCTATTTCTTTTAAAGTACTTATAAATTTTATTAAACTTGAATATATCTTTTTAAATAAAAAAAAATGAATGTTCTAATAACAGGTGGCTGTGGTTTTGTAGGTACAAACTTAGCCATGTTTCTACATTCAAAAGGGCTTAAGATAGATTGTCTTGATAATCTCTCAAGAAAGGGATCAATGTACAATCTTAATCTATTAAAAGGAAAAAGAATTAAGAATTTTAAGGTTGATATATCAAATTATAATAAAATTCAAAAATTACCCAGATATGATCTTATTATAGATTGCTGTGCAGAGGCAGCAGTAGAGATCTCAAAGAAAGATATCGATAAAGTTATAAATACCAATTTTTTAGGAACTTTAAATATTCTAAAAAAAGCCAAAAAAGACAAATCGAAAATAATATTTATTTCAAGTAGCAGAGTTTATCCAATTAGAGAAATTAATAATCTTATTAAAAAAAAGATTATTAAATCAAAAATTAAGATAAGTAAAACTTTTGGAGAAAAAGATACCATCATGGGACCAAAAACGATTTATGGGTTAACTAAATTATCTTCAGAAATGCTTATAGAGGAATTTTCTTATGCTTTTGATCTAAAGTTTATCATCAATAGATGTGGAGTAATTTCTGGCCCTTTGCAATTTGGTAAGCAAGACCAAGGTTTTGTAAGTTTATGGATATGGGGACATATAAATAAAAATAAGATGAAATATATTGGATATGGAGGGTTAGGAAATCAAGTAAGAGACGTTTTGCATATTTATGACTTATGTGATCTGGTTTTTTTACAAATAAAAAGGTTTGGGAAAATAAATAACAAAATTTTTACTGTTGGTGGATCAAAAAAAAGTTATGTATCTTTAGTACAACTTACAAAAATTTGTGAAAAAATAACTAAAAATAAAATAAAATTTAATAAAGTTAAAAAAACATCAATTTACGATATTCCTTATTTCATCACTAACAATAATTTAGTAACAAAAAATTATGGATGGAAACCAAAAAGAAACATATTAAAAGTTGTGATGGATACATTTTTATGGTTAAAAAACAACAAATCAATAATTAAAAAATATTTTTAATGTCTTTAGCAATTATCACAGGTTCCACTGGATTAGTAGGATCTGAGGCTGTTAATTTTTTCCACGACAAGGGTTTCGATGTAATCGGTATTGACAATAATCTTAGAAAACTTTTTTTTGGGAAAAATGGTTCTACAATCTGGTTAAAATCTAAACTTATACAAAGAAACAAAAATTTTAAAAATTATAATATTGATATAAGAAACTCTAATAATTTAGAAAAAATATTTAGAAAATACTCAAAGCGAATATCAGTTATTATACACTGTGCAGCTCAACCATCTCATGATTATGGGAAAAACTATCCATTCCTAGACTTTAATGTTAATGCGACTGGAACACTTAATTTATTAGAATTAACAAAAAAATACTCACCTAATGCTTCTTTCATATTTATGTCAACTAACAAAGTATATGGTGATAATCCAAATAAATTAAAACTAATCGAAAAAAAACTAGATGGGAGCTTAAATTAACTGATAAAAACTACAAAGGTATCAAAGAAAATTTTTCTATAGATAACGCAACACACAGTTTTTTTGGAGTATCTAAAACTTATGCTGACTTAATAGTTCAAGAATATGGAAAAAATGTTGGCTTAAAAACTGTATGTTTTAGAGCTGGGTGTATAACGGGCCCAAATCATAGCGGCACAAACCTTCATGGATTTTTATCATATTTAGTAAAAGCAAGTTTAAAATATAAAAAATACAACTTAATAGGTTATAAAGGGAAACAAGTAAGAGATAATTTACATAGTAATGACCTTGTTAATTGTTTTTGGGAATTTTACAAGAAACCAAAAATTGGAGAAATATATAATATTGGCGGTGGAAGATCCTCAAATTGTTCAATAATCGAGGCGTTAGATTTAGTGGAAAAGATTTCAAGGATAAAAATCAAAAAAAAAATATTTAAGGTACCTCGTGTTGGAGATCACATCTGGTATATCTCAGATACGTCCAAATTTAAGAAACATTATCCAAAATGGAAACAGAAATATAATTCAAAAAAAATTATCGAAGAGCTAATTGATAATTTGTGATGAAAAAAAAATTATTAAAAAATTACAAAGATATTATTTTTGATATAGGTGCTAATGAAGGAAATGATGGTTTGGCCTTTTCATTATTATTTAAAGATTGCACAATTTATGCTTTTGAACCCAATGAAGAATTAATAAAAATCATCAGATCTAATAAAAAAAATTTGGAAAATATAATAGGCCATAAATTAAATAATTATAAATTATTTAATAATGCAATTTCAAATAGAAATACTAAAATTAGTTTTAATATTTCTAATAATATAGGCGCACATTCACTTTATGATTTCAATAAAAATTTACATAAATTTAAAAGACATCAAGAAGGATATGAAATTAAAAAAAAAACTAGAGTAAATGTAATTAAACTATCATCTTTTTTAAAAGATAAAAAATTTAGAAGAATAAGATATCTACACTGTGATGCTCAAGGGTCTGATATAAATGTATTAAAAGGGTTAAATAGCGAAATCAAGTATCTTGACTTCGGGGTTGTTGAGGTTTCAGCAAAAAATGAGTCCAACTTATACAAAAAATCAAATAATAATCTTTTTAATCTTAAAAAATTTTTAAAGAAAAAAAATTTTTTAATACACAAAATTGAGTCTAATGATATTTATAACAACGAATTAAATATAAATTTTAGAAATAAATCATTGACAAATACTAATTTATTAAATCTTAGTCAAAAATTTAAATTAAAATTTTATCAAAAGTTTATTCGTAAAATAATTATGAGACACCGAAAAGTTTTTATTTATCAACTATTTTATAAACTATTAAATGCCAAATATTATTAAACTAAAAAAAATTGTAAAAAAAATTTTCTTAAAAAAAGGGTTGAGTTTAAAACATAGCAGAGAATGCGCAGACGCAATAATTAATGCTGAATTAGTTGGTGCACACTCTCACGGTCTCTCAAGACTAAAAATGTATTGTAACAGAATTGACAAAAGATTAATTAATCCTAGGCCGAAAATAAAAGTCAAAAAAATATCTAATTCTGTATCTCTAATTGATGCAGATAATTCAATAGGTTTTGTGTCTGCGAATTTGGGAATTAAAGAAGCTATAAAAAATGCTAAAAAAAGTGGTATAGGCTTTGTAGGTATCAAAAAAAGCAGTCATTATGGACTATCTGGTTTTTATGCAGAAAAAGCAGTTAAAAAAAATTTAATAGCCATGATTTATACAAATGCTCCTCCAGCCGTGGCGCCGCATGGTTCATCTAAAAGTTTATTTGGGACTAATCCAATTTGTTTTGGTGCCCCAACAGGAAATAAAGCTCCATTTATTTTGGACACGTCAATTTCTAAAATTAATAGAGGAAAAATCAGATTAGCAAAAAAGAATAATCAAAAAATTCCTGCTGATGTTGCTTTAGATGAATCCGGTAATCCAACAACAGATCCTAAAAAAGCACTTAAAGGGGTTCAATTACCAATAGCTGAATTTCGAGGTTCAGGATTAGCCTGGATGGTTGATATACTAAGTGGTGTTATAACAGGCGCAAATCATGGAGGAAAAGTAAAAGACCCATTTGATGATTTTACAGGTCCACAAAATGTTGGACATCTATTTTTTGTTTTTAGACCTAATCTCTTTGTGAAAAACTATAAAAAAAGAATTAAGGAAAATATTAAAATTATCAAAAAATTACCAAAGATTAATAGAATAAAAAAAATTTTATATCCGGGTGAAAATAAATTTAATGTATATAAAAGAAATTTAAAAAAAAATATTCAATTAAATAGAAACGTCTCTGTTGATATTAATGAATTATTAAAGGCTATCTAATTAAATGTGAATACCATTCATATGTTTTGGTTAAACCTTCTTTTAAATTAGTTGAAATTTTATAATTTGTTGCCTTCAAAATTTTTTTGTTTGATATTTTAATTATTTTAGGCGATCCTTTAAGAGTATTTTTATGCCTCTTTATTTTTTTTCCTGATATTTGTGAAATTATTTGAACCATCTCTCCTATAGTTGTCATTTGATGATTACTTACGTTAAATATTTCCCTGTTATGTCTTGATGTACTTTTAATTATTAAATTTATTGCATCATCGATAAACAGGTTTGATCTTACTTGACTCATTCCACCGTAAATATCTATTTGTTTGTTATTAATAGATCTTAATAATAAAAGGTTCAAAATTCTCTCATCGTTGGGTTTTGCACCTGGTCCATATGTAAGACAAATCCTGTAGATTAAAAAATTTCTATCATTATTTATTAAATACGACTCTCCAAATTTCTTACTATCTATATATGCTGATCTAGGATGACTTGGTGTCGTATATCCAACACTTTTTTCATTACATAATCTGTTATTTCCCGAATATATTTCTGTAGTACTCATAAAAATAAATTTACCGTTTTTTTTTAAATTTCTATTTAAATTCATTATTGCAATTGAATTCAATTTATATGTAGAAGATGAAAATTTTAAAAACTTAGCTGGTTGTCCATAACCTGCACAATGGAAAATTAAGTCATAACTTTTATGATTGTTTAGTTTATTTTTTGCAAGATCTATCTTTTTAAACTTTATAAATTTCTTTTTCCTGAAATAATTTTTTACAAAATCGAATAGTGATATATTAAAAGTCCCATCTATTTTTAAGGAAATTTTTTTTTTCTCAACTATTGTATTAAAAAAAAACAATAAATTTAAACCTATAATACCTGAAACACCAGTGATTAAAATTTTCTTATTCTTAAAATAATTAATTTCTTTACTTGAAAGCTTATTTAAATCAAAAGATCCTAAAATTTTTAATAATTTTCTCTCTTTTAGTGAATTGTTAAAAAAATTCATTTATTTTTATTAAAAATCAAACAATGTTTTTCAAATCAGAATCTATCATCTCTGAAATCAATTGTTCAAAATTAATTTTTGGTTTCCATTTCAGTATTTTTTTTGCTTTTCTGTAATCACCAACTAAATCATGAACCTCATTTGGTCTAAAATATATTTTTTCTTGTTTTACAATGGTTTGTGATTTTTTTATTTGTCCAATTTCATTTAACGCAACAGCATACTCAAGGCCTTTTTTATCTTTTTTCCATGAATATTTGATACCTAATTTTTTTAGAACTAGGTTTACTAAATCTTTAATTGAATAATTTTTACCTGTTGCAATAACGAAATCATCAGCTTTTTTAAATTGTAAAATTTTCCATTGTGCCTCTACAAATTCTTTTGCATGTCCCCAATCTCTTTTTGATTTCAAATTACCTAAGTAAAGACATTTTTGATGCCCTTTTAAAACTTTAATAAGTCCAATTATGGTTTTTCTTGATATAAAATTTTCCCCTCGTCTAGGTGACTCGTGATTAAATAATATTCCATTTGATGCAAACATTGAGTATGCATCTCTGTAATTTCTTGTAATCCAATAAGAATACAGTTTTGCTGTCCCATATGGCGATACAGGCTCAAATCTACTTTTTTCATTATAAGGTTTCTCTGGACTATTCCCAAAAATTTCCGAGGTTGATGCCTGATAAAATTTAATCTTTCTTTTTTTATCTATAATTCTAATTGCCTCTAAAATTCTTAATGTTCCAATTGAGTCAGTTTGAGCGGTATATTCTGCTAATTCAAATGATACTCCAACATTACTTTGAGCAGCTAAATTATATATCTCATTCGGTTTAATTTCGTTAATAAGGTTAAACACATTTGAAAAATCTGTAACATCACCATACTTTAAAATCAAATTAGTCTTTAAGTGAAAATCCTTATAGATATGATCAATTCTGGTGGTATGTATTAAACTAGTCCTTCTTTTTACACCATAAACCATATAGTTTTTTTTAAGCAATAGTTCGGCTAAGTAGGAGCCATCTTGACCAGTAATTCCAAATATTAGAGCTATTTTTTTTTTCATATATATTTTATCTTTTACCTATCACGAAATGATAAAATTGGTTTTTTAATTGGCCAATTATATTTGATTCTTTCATCATCCCATTTTATACTAATTTGATTTTTAACATCACTATAATTGCCTTTAAAAGAATAATCATAAGAATAAATACAGTCCTGACTTAAACAAAGCCAAGAGTTCAAAAACATAGGTGGAATTAATAGCGACTTTCTATTTTTGTCATTTAAAAAGAAAGATGAATATTTTAAAAAATTTTTTGAGTTTTTTCTATAATCTACTACAACATTTAAAACTTTCCCTTTAATACAAGAAACTAATTTCCAAGATTTCAGATCCCCATGAAAACCTCTAAGGACATTTTTTTTTGATCTGGTTAATTTACTTAGGTTAAAAGATATATTTCTTAATTTTTTTTTATCCCATTTTGTCCAAATTTCACCTCTATTATCTTTAAAGATTGAAGTGCTCAAAATTTTTATTTCTTTTAAATTCCTGTCTGATGTAATTTTCATATTTTGAGTCTTCAAATCATTAGATTCTTACTAAATTTATAATTTTTCATAGTTTGCACATTAAATTAATAATAGTTATAATCAAATTATTTAATTCAACAAATCATGGATACGAAAATAAATTTATTATCAATTGTTTTTTCTTTTAGAAATGAAGAGGGAAATATCAAACCTTTAGTAAACAGAATTTCAACCACAATGAAAGATGTAAAAAATTGGAAATATGAAATCGTTTTTGTAAATGATGATTCTACAGATAAATCAGAGGAAATTCTAACAGAGCTTCAAAAAACATATCCAATTAAAATTATCAATATGAGTAGAAATTTTGGAATAGATCCTTGTGTATTAGCTGGATTTAGAAATAGTTCAGGTGATGCAATTATTTATTTACATTCAGATCAGCAAGACCCACCTGAACTTATTCCAAATCTACTAAAAAAATTTGAGGAAGGAAATGAGATTGTTCATACTGTAAGAACAAAAAGAAAAGGTGAAGGAAAATTTAGGATGTTTTTAACTAAAATTGCATACTGGCTGATAAATTCTCTTTCAGATATTAACCTTCCTGAACAAGCGGGTGATTATAAGTTAATATCAAAAAAAGCACTTAATGAAATCCTAAGGCAAAAAGAATTCAGACCATACGTAAGAGGTCTATCAGTGTGGGTGGGTTTTAAACAAGATTTTGTTTTTTATGAAAGAGAAGCAAGAGGTGAAGGAGAGTCTAAAATGCCTTTACTTTCAGCTGGTCCAATAACTGACTTCATTAATGGTGTAACAAGTTATTCTTTAAAACCTTTATACCTCGGCATAATTTTTGGATTTTTATCAATAATAATTTCTTTATTATTAATAACTTACGCTTTATTTTTAAAATTTAATAATTTAGCTATACCTGGTTCAACCAGTATAATTATTTCTATTTCATTTTTTTCTGGAATTTTGCTTTTCACATTAGGCATTATGGGAATTTATCTAGCTAGAATTTTTGAACAAACAAAAGGCAGAGATCAATATGTTATAAAAGAAATAAAAGATTATAAATAAATAATGAATAAAACTTTACCTTGGATAGCTCTTATATTAGGTATTGTTTTTAGTACAATAATCTGGAATTATATTTCTCTTCCATATGATAATTCAAATACAATAATTGGTGAATATTCTTCAAAAAAAATAAATCCAAAAAATGACACTATAAGAGGAATTTTTTTTATTTTTTTTCCAATATTTTTATACTTAATTTTTTATTTAAGACAAAATAAAGAATTATTAAATAAAAAAATATTTGATAATACAAGATTTTATCAAAATAAAAATATAACTTACTTAAGTTTAATACTGATTTTTTTTTCTATCTTAGAGTTCTATAGTTTAGACTATAATCATTTTGTAAGCACATTAGACACTCATCATGAGGGTACTTTTTTAACAGCACAGTTAAACGTAATTTTAAAGAATAGATTTTATTCTGGAACATTCTTTGATTATGGTTTTTTAGGGAATTCAATCGGACTATTATTCAATTATTTGTTCGATGATTATTCTATAGGGATCCAAAGATATAGTTTTAAATTTTTAATATTAATCAATAAAATATTTTTAATATTAATATGTAAACAATTAATAAATTGTTTAGATGATTCAAATAAAAAAGAAATACTATTTTTAATTTTTACGTTATCTTCAATGACATTGGTAAGTTTTTATGAACCAATAACACCTTTTCATCCAAGAATATTCTTATTTCTTATTTTTACTTTTTTAATCTTTAATATTATTTGCTCTGAAAGAAATAATCTATTTATTAGATTGTTAGTTGGCGCATTTTCTCTAATTTCAATATTATTTTATTGGGATATTGGAACTTATATTAATGTGTTGTTGATTATAATTTTAATTTATTTTCTTCTTTTTAAAAAATTTAAAGATTTTTATCAAGTATCTGTGGGTGTCATTTTAGCTTGGTTGGTATTTTTTATTCTGTTCCCAAAAAACGAATTCAAAGAGCTAATTAATCAATATTTGTTTATAATTAATATTTCTGATTACCTCCTTGGTATTGAATATCCAGAGCCCTTTTCTCATAAATCAACAAGATTTACTAAGGCTTTATTAATTTTAGTTTTTGTAGGTGTTTTTTTGGTTAACTATATTTTCAATAAAGAAAATAATGAAAATCTACAATCAAAATTTTTACTTTTCTTCCTATTTATTTCCTCAATTATATTTTTTAAATCAGGTTTAATGAGATCAGATACTCCACATATAAAATATACTTCTGGAATATATACTTTTTTGATATTCTTTTTTATATCTTATCATCTTATAAAATTATTAAGTAAAATCAGAATATTAAAAGAAAAATTTGTTTTTTTTGAAAATAGAAATTTTTTTTTGATAATCTCAAGTCTGATTTGTTTTTTATTTTTTTTCAAAACTAA
>MDSZ01146585.1_pt1 | contig 10721 bp, 8 predicted proteins | sample 811201 | NCBI WGS metagenome assembly MDSZ01 (sample SAMN05326647, study PRJNA326480) | marine metagenome | isolation source: seawater | place: Indian Ocean: North | collected 2010
ATAAAATTAAAATATTTGGCTTGGTAAATACTTTTAATAATTTCATAAAATTTTTGTACTATGGTTCTATCTTTTTTATTACTATGATAACTTTAGATGGAACAAGACATTACAGCAATAATCCCCTGCTATAACGAAGAAAAAAATATAAAACATGTAATTGAAGGCGTAGCTAAATATTGTTCGAAAATAATTGTAATTGATGATTCTTCAACCGATAATTCTTTTGAAATAGTATCAAATTTAAAAGATGATTTAAATAAAAAACTGATGATAGTTCAAAATAAAAAAAATATGGGTATTGGCTATTCAATGAAAAAAGGAATAAGTGAAGCAATTAAATTAGATACTAAATTTATCATCAAGATTGACGGAGATGGCCAACATTTAGCAAGTGATATTCCAAAATTTCTAAAAAAAATTGAATTTGAAAATTTAGATTTCGTAAAAGGAAATAGATTTTTTTTAAAGAAAAACCTTAAAAATATGCCTATATCAAAATTAGTAGGAAATTTATTTGTTACGAATTTACAAAAATTAATTTCAGGAAACTATTCAATTTCAGACCCTAACAACGGGTTTTTGGTATTTAAAAAAAATATATTTGAAACTATTGATATAAACAAGTTAAACAACGATTACTTTTTTGAAAACTCATTACTAATTAATGTAACTGCCCATAATTTCAAAGTTGGAGAAGTTGGTATTGAAACAATTTACAGTGATGAAAAATCAAGTATCCCTATTTTTTTTGCTTTTTTAAAAACAATTCCTACATTTATTAAACTATTATTTTCTAAAAATTTTATTGCAGCAAGATATAATTTATCAATTAATTCAATTTTATTTTTTATTTTTTGGCCATTATTGGTTTCAAACATATTTTTGAACTCGTTTACATTATGGGTTGGATCGTTAGTTATCATAGTCTTATATCTTCTAGTTGATTTATTAAACTTTTTTTCAGATAAAAAAAATTATAGAAAATGAAAATTTTCAATATAAAATACATTGAACTTTTGGTTGTTACCCTGATTTTTGGGAATTTTATATTAAATATTGTTAATCAAAATTTTAAGATACCTCACTATGACTTAAGGAATATTTTTTTTTCAATATTCATTTTCATTCTTTTGTATTTTGTAGGAAGTTCGATAAATGAATTTCTCGAATTAAATTCAATATCTTTTTCAATTATTTTGTATCTGATAAGCTTTTTCTCTTTTCAATTTTTATTCCTTTTTTTTCAAAATGAGATATTTGATTTTAATTTAGCTTTTATAACCGTTAATTCACTATGGTTCCTATCAATTCTTTTTTCTAAAAACTTATATGCTATTTTGAATTTTATTTATGCAGTATTTACCTATATTGGAATAATTTTAATTAAGGATTTCTTTGGTAATGAATTATTAAAAAATATTGCAAAAAATGGTGATGTTGAATATTTTTGGTTTCCTATGACAAAAATGATTTATGAAAATAATTTAAATTATGCATTGTTAAATAATATAGAACCTGGGTACGGATTACTAATAAATAATACATTTGCAGTATTGACTAAATTAAGTATCAATAATTTAAATTTTGACTTTTCACCATCAATAGTGAATGTGTTTATATTTCTTTTTCTTCTTTTTGTTATGGAACAAAATTTTTCAAATTCAACAAAAATTGTATTATTTATATTATTTATTTCTATTGTTTTAAATAGTGTATGGCTTAGCTACTTATTTACCAACTCATTAATGGGTGAATCTGTAATAAATTTATTTTTTCCAATAATAATGGTTACACTTACAAAAAATAATTTTAGATCTCGAAAGACAAAATATTTTGTTTATTTTATTGTAGGATTTTTGTATTTATCAAAACCATTTGTTTCCATACTTGTCTTAATATATGTAATTTTTCTTTCCTTTAAAGATAAAGACATTATTTCAAGTTTATTTGGATTTAGTGGGTTCGTTTTAAATTTTATAAATTACAATTTTATTATTGATATTCAGACATCCAATAACTATTTCAGTATTGGGGAATTTTACTATTTGGGTAATCTTGAGACTATAAAGTTTAAGAATATTACTAAAATTTTGGAAAATATTATTGTTTTAGATCGAGTGATGACAATTTTTATTGCATTATTATTTATTTATTTGGTATTTGCAAAATATACTTCAAAAAGTATTTTGAATAAAGAATTTCTATTTTTGATAATTTTAAATATTGTTCTTGTCTTTCTTTTGTACATCACTATATGGCAAGATAGAGAGCTTGATTCAGCATATAGATATATTTTTTCGTTTTTTAATTTATACTTAATTTACTTTGGTATTGTCAGAAATAAATTAAATACTTAAATTACTATTTTTTATTTTTCTTTTTATATTAAATGAAAATAAAAACATAATATATGTAGCTAAAGATGGTAAGTACAAAATTGAATCACTTTTAAAAATGTTTATTGATATAAAAAGCGCAATCAAAAATAAATCATAATTATATGATCTCATTTTTTTAATATTTGTTACAAAAATAAATATCAACACTATCAGACCTAAAATGCCAAAAAATATTAAGAAAAGTAAAAAAGAAGAATGAGGTAGCAAAAAACCTAAGGGTGTGCCTGTTGAAATTCTAATTGTTGATATATCTATATCGCTGTAATGGTCTGCGAGGTTAAAAGGTCCTGTTCCAAGTAAAAGTTCAGTACGATTGGGATTAAATCTTGAAAAAAATAGTCCCCAAAGCTCAGATCTGTTAATTAAAAAAGCTAATTGGCCAAAGACTAATATAAGAAATCTAACAAGTAAATTAGACTCATCTGAGTAGTAATAGTTTATAAAGCTTGACCTACTATTCTCAATCCCATAATTGAACCCCATGTCAATCATTTTTCTCGAAGTAAATTCGAGATCAAATAAGAGATTTTCAATTCTTATAAAGTAAATAAATATTGAAAATACAAATACAAAACCTGAGATTTTGATTATGTTGTTAAGTTCAAAATTGTTATTAAATTTTAAAAACAGACACAAAAGAAGAGTTATTAATGCAGCCTTATTGTTAGATGCATACAATCCAACCAATGAAAATGGGATAAGGAAAAAATAAAATTTATCATTCTTGAAGTTAAATTTTGATGAAATAAAAAATAAAATTAAACTTATCGCAAAAAACTCTCCAATAGTCTCTGCACTTGGAAAAAATCCCCTCCAAGCTTCACTTTCACCCCAGTAATTTACCGAAAAAATGTTTTGGTTATCAGTCCCAAGCTTTGTTTGGCCAAAATAATAATAATTCATAAAGTTGACATATGGCATAGATGATCCTAGATATCCTAAAATTAAAATTAGAAATCCTGTTATTAGAAAATTATTTCTAAAATGTTTTAGATTAATATCATTTATTCTTTCATATGTATAAAAAAGTATTCCAATAATTGTAAAAATTATTATATAACTCCATATAGAAACTGTTAAAAAATTATATGATGAGCTAGAGAGGCCACGAATTTTATCTGGCTTTAAGTAAAAGTTTTGGCTTACAGCACTGTAGCCCCAAAATAAGATAAGTAAATTAAATAGATTAAAATAATTCCTAATTTTTTTATATTTTATAGTTATTTCTATTCCTACTATTACAAAAAATAACATAAAAAAATAAAAATTAAAACCGCTATATAAGCCCATTAATATATACATAAAGGGAGCAAAGTAGATCACTTTCTCTTCCCTAGTTTTTAGAACATAATAAGAAAAGAATGAAACATAAAAGAAATATGAAAAAAGATAAACGTATGATCTTAAAACTTCTAAATCTAATTCAAATAACATTTTAGAGTAATATCTTTTCTCAGAATAAATTAAGATACAAACCATAGTGGCTGCAAAAATTTGAGAGATAAAAGACTTCAAATCATAATTAAATTGTTTCTTACTTTTAATCAAAGAAATTAATAGTATCCAAACTGATGACTGTAAAAGTAAATTTACTAATGAGTTGGTCCCAATAGAAATATAAAAAGTATATCCTAATTGGTCAATTCCTGTAATTTGTCCAAAACATCTAGCCGATGAATAATTGTTGAATCTTATTTTGTAATGATCTTGGTATATTACATTTGGATTTTTAATTAAAAATTCATTTAATGATATGCTACATGTATTAATTTCATAAAATCTAAGATCGGATGTTATTTTTTCAGGCTCTACGTTGTCAGAATAATCTGAAATTGAGAATGGAACAATTAACAGAAAAAAAATCACTAAAAACTTTATTAATTTTATGTTTTTGGTTTTCATAATTTAAATAATTTATTTGTAAATATTTTTTTTGAAAATAAAAACCCTAAAACTACAGTTAAAAAACAAAATCCTAAAAATACATTATGAAAAAAACTTTCATTTAATTGTAGAGGCAAGTAGTCCCATCCTCCCTTGACATAATGTTGACATTCAAGAAAAGAGTTTACAAAAACTGTGTTTCCATCAGAATCAAAAAGTTTGACTAAATTATAATTTGGATCATTTTTAAAAACAAAGTTGGGGTCACTATTTATATCAACATTAACAAAATCTTTAGGAAATTCTCCGCAAAGGTTTATAATTACATTCTCATTCATTTATTTTTGGTCTTCCTATCTTTTCTATGTAGATTAAAAAAAAGTTCCTTAAATTTTTCCTTGATAATAAAATGAAAATCACAAAAAGAGAAAAGCTTAAATAGGGAATTCTTGAGTATACAAGACCGAAATTAATGTTTCTCATCTTTGTGATTGGAGTAAATATTTCATCATTGTCAAATTGTTTATCACAGTTAATTTCTTCATCAATCCCAATTATATTTTCTAATAAAGGTCCATTAAGACTGCATGTAAATATTATGGAGTTTTTGTATAAAATATCATTTTTGGTTTCTTCATCATGATCAAATGGAAAACCAATAAAAAACATAAATAAAAATATTAATAATATTGAAGCTGTTTTATAACCGAAATTTGTTATTCTAAATATTTCAACAATGAGAAAAATAAATGAAAGTGTAATTAGAAATGAAATGTAATATGTTTTTACACTGTCCCCAACTTTAGGATCAAAATTATTTGTACCAAATAAACCAAGAGCAGAAATAGCAACAAAAAACATACCAATAAATTGAGATAACATAATAATTCTATTTCTTCTTATAAAACTAAGAAGCAAAGATAATAAATAGAAGAAAATAGAAAATATAAAACTAAACCTCATTCTAGTTTCATCAATATAATTTGGATCATCCCATCTTGAATCAAAATCTCCAGAAAACGTGAAATTTTTTTCATTTTTATCAAATTTAACTTTTAGAAAACCTCTATTATTTGGTATTTTGTTTATCTTAAATAGCTCCTTGTCTCTATTTTTGTTAAGTTCCGTATACTCAGAATTCCAATATATAAGAAAAAAGTCATTGAATGTATCAAAAAGAGTTATTGATATAAACGAATTATTATGAAAATACCTATTTGGGTTGTTAATTAGATCTTTACTATTAACCTTCGAAAAAAAATTTAAATCTGCTCTATTGTCATAATTTGGAGGGTGTTTTACTTCATTTAAAAATAATCCATTGTGATATCTATTTTCGGCAATTAAAAAACTAGAAATTAAAAAAAATGATACTAAAAATTTTAGATTTTTCTTATTAAAAATTTTTTTGTGATTTGTAAAAACTTCTAATAAGAAAACAGTCAATATAATTAATGAAATCGAAATTTTTGATGTCATTAATATACACAAAGTTAAAACAAGCATGAGGATACTAATTTGATTATTTGATGAAAAGTATTCACTAAGTTGATATAAAGCCCACCCTAATAAAGAAAAGGCAAGAATTTCAGGCTTTAAAGTAAGTCTAAGTTCAATAGATGGAGGTAAAAAACAAATAATTGACATTACAAGATATATGTAAGAGTTTTTGTATTTTTTAAATTTTAAAATTTTTTGAAATCCAATTAAACCAAAAAGAAATATAATACTATTTGTAAAATGAACTGATATATTTATTATTTCATTAATTGTTCTAGTCTCATTTAATGTTGATATAAATACTGCCATAATGTAATGAAGAAAAAAGTAAAAATTTCCTTGTTCCAGCCCGGTTTTATTTATTTTTCCTGAATAATACTCAAAATATTGGTAATATTTTTCAAAATCTGGAGATTGAGCAATATCAAAAGTTAAATAAAGGGTAATACATGAATAGTAAAAAATAATATAGAAAAATAATTTATATATTAAATCATATTTTTTATCAATAAAAGACTTAAGTGTTTTGACCATAATGTATCAATCTATTTATTCTAGATACAATAATTAACATTAATTTAAATTGAAAATTAAATACACACAAGATGCTTTGATAAATATTCATTTGTTATTATTAATTGAAATATCTATTAAAAATGAAGAATAATACATCAATAGCAGTTGTTGTCAACTTTAAATATGCAAGAAGACATTTAAACCGATTCGTAGATCAATTAAGAAATGTTGGAAAATATGATGGTGAAATTCTAATTATCACTGGCATGTATACACCTATTTCTTTTTTTCAATTTGTAAAAACAGATAAAAATATAAACATATTAAGGTTTCCAAAAATTGTACTTTCTAGTAATGCAAAAAAAAGATTATCTGAAACAAAATTCAATGACCAACCCAACAGATATAAGCGAAAGAAATTTCAATGGCATAAATTACATTTGTTTGATAAAAAACTTAAAAAATGGGATTTTATTTTTTATCTTGATGTCAATATGACAATTCATTTTGATATAAATCCCTTATTAGATTTGAGTGAAGAAAAAAAATTTTTAGCGAGAGCAGATTCGTACCCTGAATATAAAAAAATATTATCCTCACAATTTGATAAAACAACTAGAGAATTTAAAAATCTAGAAACTACTTACAATTTAAATATCAATAACTACTTTCAAACGGGCTTGATGTTTTACGATACAAACCTAATTTCAAGTTCTACAAAAAAAGAAATATTAGATCTTGTTGAAAAATATCCAGTATCCGTAACTAATGAGCAAGGAATATTAAATCTCTACTTTATATTTATTAAAAATTGTTACAAAGAATTTCCAGAAGATGTAAATAATAGATTAACTTATTTTTACTGGATGGTTAAAGATAAAGAGATAATTATCACTAAACAAAATGTAGAAAAATATAAATGATTGGATTAAGATTTTTTAACTTTTCCAACTACCAAAGATCTCTTGTTTGTTGAAGGTGAACTAAACTCTTTGTAATCAATTTCCATAATTTCATTTTTACTTAAAACCTCTCTCCAAGCTCTAGTTGGGCCACTGTTGTGCAAATCTATATACCTTTCACCTAATTTATCAATTGGAAAAAAAACATCATCGACAATAATAATCCCATCTTTTTCAGATAAAATTATTGAGTTAATTAAATCAGTTTTCACTATATCATAATCATGGCCACCATCAATAAATACAAAATCAAATTGCTCCTTATCTCTTATTAATTTTGGTAATACTTCAGTCGAATCACCATAGTAAATTTTTATTCTATCTTTATATTTTTTTTTGAGATAAAAATATCCAAACTTCACATAATGATGAAACCCTATATCAACAGAATGAACAATTACATTTTCAGAGCTTTTTAAAAATGTTTCAGCAGAATGTCCACCATTAAATCCTATTTCAAGAATTTTCTTAGCATTTTGAGAAATTTGATTTAAATATAAAGTTTCATCATCTACTTGTTGAGTGTGTCCTTCGTTACCTCCATACCAATAAATACCTAGCTTTGAAAAGAATTCATCAAGATTAGAGCAATTTTTATAAATTACATACGATTTAATCCACCTGTATAAGTTAACAAGCTTCAAAGAAAGGTAGAAAAATATTTTTAAAATATTTGCAGTTTTATTTACTTTCAATTTATCGAGTCTGAATAAAAAAGATTTGACTTTGACTAATTTACTAAACATATTGATTAATCCGTTTATCAATTTTTCTGAATAAAGTTTTAAAAAATTTTTGATTATGTTCCTTTTTAAGTTTTGCTTTATAATTTTTCCTTATTATTTGATAGTCACGTGAATTATCAAAATCAAAAGAATTTCCATTATCTACTTTTTTTGATTTAATTAAAGCCTCCCACCATGCAATATTTAACTTTTCATATATAAATTTTTCCTTTTTAAAGTTATCAAATAAATTATCATCATTTAATTGTTTTAAATTAGAAATTTTAATTTTCGGTAAATCGTCAAGTGTTGAAAAAGTTAAGTGGTCAAAGACAATAGGGATAGAATCTGAGTAAAGCGTTTCCCAAATCCTATGTGAATCAAATCCATTTCCCCAAGGACAAACAATAAATAAGTATTCATTTAAGTTGTCAAAATATTCACTTATTTCAAGATTTGGCTCGACAAATATAACATTATTATTTTTCATCAAATTTTTTAATACTTGTTTCCTGTGGCGGTAATTAGTATTTATTTGAAAGTTTGAATAAATATTTGTTTTCTTTTCATGTTCTTTGTTTTTGTTCATAAAGTCTGTTGTTTTTAAATTTTTAGTTGAATAGTCATTTGCAAGACCAAGTGGTATGGGGATTAAATTTTTATCATTATAGCCAACGTTAGTTGAATACCATTGACTAATACAGGAAGGTTTTGTTTTGAATAGATTCTTATTTATTAAGTGATCAGTTTGACTGGTTATCAATTTTAAATTTTTTAGATTTTTCACGTTATTTAAAATATTAAATAAAGAATCAATCATGTAGGAATTACAAAAAATTATGTCATTTTCATTAATTTTAAATTTTGTATTTATGTACAAAACCTGGTTTTCAGACTTTGATATTATTTTTGTATTTTCATTTTTTAATAATTCGTACTGGTCAGAAGTTAAAGATTCTGCATAAACTTTATCAGAGATTCTTGCAAAATTATAACTTGTTATATATTCTTTATTTTTTAAATCCACAAACATTTCTATTTTATATATATTTTTTATATAAAAATGGTTTATGGAAGCTTGACACTCATTACTGAATTATTGATAAAAGCAATTAAAATTGTATCTTCTGAAAATGGGCTTACTCTTAAGGAGGTGGCATTACTAATTATAGGTAAAGGGAAAATGAATAGCTCTTTCGTGTTAATATCAAAGCCATAAAGTTCAGATTCAACATAATCTGTAAAAAAGTAATAATCTTTGTATTTACTGTTTTCATCTGTAATAATGTCTCCACCAATAATTGCAGCTCTAATTACTTGTGGATTCACAACATGATCATATTGTAGAGCTGGGCTTATTGAATTTTCGATAATATATTCATCTGCCTTTGTGCCTTCATTATCATTCCAGTAATATAGATCAGTGATTCTTCCATCTAATCTAGTTAGCGCTTCTTTATTTCTTTCCTCATAAGAGTAAGAAAGATCATCACCCATTAAAACAGGCCATCCAAAAGATAATGATTTTGGATTTCCATTTTGATATTGTTTTTCATAATCAATTTCATGTAATTCCTCAATAAATTGGGAACCAACATCTGTTACAAATAATCTGTTTTCATATTCCATTATTTGCCATGGATTTCTTAATCCATAAGCAACAATATTATCAAAACTTTGAAATAATCCATGTTCGTTTATTAATGGGGCATCTAGTTTTTTATCAGAATCAATTAGTATTATTTTACCCTTATAACTCTGAGTATTTAATGCATCAGAATGTATAAGTGGCATGATGTTTTCTCTCATATCACCAATCCCTACTAAGTATCCTTCAAAATATTCAGACCAATAAAGCGATCCACCAAAGTGAAACCTAACATTGTTGGATACTTTCAATAATATTTCAGAATTATCTAATATTGGATTTTTGTTTTCATCTAAATAATACTTCTCAATTACAAGGGCAATATCATCATTTGAGTATGTAACAAGAAATTCAGAGTTGTCCGGTTTAAATGCTAGGCTATATAGTCCTTGGGAGACTCCTGGGAACTCGGTATGTACTCTTTTTGAAATATCTAGAAAAAGCTCTAAACTTTCATCTTTGTTTGATTGTTTGTATATAAGCCCTTCTTTTAAGATAAAATATAATTCATTTTCATAGCTTATGATGTTTGTGACTTGTATGTCAAAATCATTAATCTCTATACTTTCAGTTTGTATACATCCAGAATATATTCCGGTACCTTTCCACTCGTTGCACTCTTCATCTTCGAGAACAAATTGTTCAGCAACTTTATCCTGAAAAATAATTTTACTTGCTTCGACTTCAACATCTTCTTCGAACTTATTTCTATTTAAAACATTATCTTGGGAGTCGATGAACAAAAAGTAATTTGCTAATAAAAATCCAAACAATAGAGAAGAAAATGAAAAAGTTCTAATTATTTTATTTTGAAATTTATTTAGTAAGTGGATTAATAATTCAGTTCCAATTACAAATAATGGGTAAAGTATTAAAAATATTAATACATACAATCTTGATAAAAGTTCATAAGTTCGAAAAAAGAAAATAAAAGAGGATACTATTGATGCATTTAAAAGAAATACTAAAAATGATTTACGAAGTAGTGAATTTAAATCATCGATATCAAATTTTATATTTATGATTTTTCCATATAGATATGAGAAAATTAATGAAATTGGTATTGAATAAATAAAATAAGTGA
>MDSZ01147211.1_pt1 | contig 10721 bp, 10 predicted proteins | sample 811201 | NCBI WGS metagenome assembly MDSZ01 (sample SAMN05326647, study PRJNA326480) | marine metagenome | isolation source: seawater | place: Indian Ocean: North | collected 2010
CGGATTCTTCGACGTCCTCATGAGTTGTATTCTCAGAGGCCTCCTTGGCAGCCTTTTCTTCAGATTTCACCTCCTCCAAAGTAGGACCAGAATCGATAGTCACACCATCTTGAATCAACTGACTTCGGCGGAAGAAAACCCCCCTTACTGGCTGAATCTTGGATACAGCCTTGGTTACAATTTCCTCTAGCGAGCCACTCATTAGAGCTTTCTGAACATCAATCCAAGTAGACTTGGCACAGAACTTGATTATCTCATCTCTGGCTACACTTCTTGTTTCCTGCTTTTGGCTAGCTTTCACCCTTGATCTGGTGACTATGAATGGCTTGATTCTAATGAAAAACCCATCCTCTGTCACTACATCGACGGTATCATCAATCTTACCCCTATCTCTGCGAATTTGCCTTCTTACAAAGTCCTTCATGACATCATGACCTACGAACTCAGTAAGAGCGTCGGTTCCCAATACTTCCTTAATTCGGAACCTGATTTTTACATGCATCTTGGAAAAATCACCATCCAACTCATTTTGCATAATTTCGTATGGCCTCCCTACTAACATAGATTCTTCTTCGGCTAGAGTCTCCCCAATTACCTTGAACGACCATGGATTTCTTGGGGCTCTAATGGAGAACCAACGCTTTGCCTTCCACTTGTCCTTCTGCCTTCTTGCAGCTGCTCTAGCCGATGCTCCCTTAGCCATAAAAAACAACTCCCTTATCCGGGGGCTTCCCCGTTTGCGAGCCGTCCGACCTACCACGAGTATTTGAACGGGATGCTACGAATTTGAATAGATTATGCGAGGGATTCAAATTTCATTGGATCGGAGGTAATGCGTGGGCATTCACGGAGGGGAGTGGAGGGTGCATGCCAGCGCTATCGATGATGTTGCCTTAATTACTGAGTCAATAAAGTGGCTATCAGGGGAAGAAGATAATGTTTCACTAAAAAAGGAGAAGTCGGCACATGGAGCTCAAATGCATTCCATAGTAGCAAAAATGAATAGTAAGAGAGGTAAAGATTCTCTCAGTAGGGTTTCAAAAGATTCACTATTTCATATTCTTGACTCCGATATTAAAAAACTAATTGACGATGACAAAGTTCTCCACATTAGAATAGATTTGGGGCGGCTCGTAGGAGGTGATGCCGTTATTGTTGAAGATTCCAAGAACCCTGTAGCCAAAGGTAGATTCAAACTTGAGGTTTATCCGGGACAGGATGTTTCGTCGGTAGCAACAAAACTAATCGAAGAAATACTGAGATAGTGCTTTTGATAAAAGCCTTGATATGCATGTCACATGCACAATAAGTTGTATGACCCACGTAGTTACTAGTGCATGTGTAAGATGCAAATACCAAGACTGCGTACACGTTTGCCCGGTTGAAGCATTTCGCGAAGCAGAAGAGTACCTCGTGATCGATCCAGATGAGTGTATTGATTGTGCAGCGTGCGTACCTGAGTGCCCTACTGAGGCAATATATGCAGATAGCGATTTGCCTGAAGAACATATGGAATGGCTAGATAGAAATGAAGAAGAAGCCCTCAATCTTCCACTTGCTGAAGGCGATTCACCAGTTCTAGCTGACTAGTTTAGCAGTAGTAATTCACTGAATAGGTTCATCAATAATTACCCGGAGGCGGTACCGTGGCCCGAAGAATAGAATTGGGGGATTTTCGACATGGGACCGAGCTTTTGAAGCGTGGATTCGCTAAAATGCAAGAAGGCGGGGTAGTCATGGACGTAGTGACTCCTGAACAAGCACATATTGCTGAAGATGCAGGAGCAGTATCGGTGATGGCCCTAGAGAGAGTCCCGGCAGACATTAGATCATCCGGAGGAGTAGCAAGAATGAGTCATCCATCTCTGGTTAGAGAGATCATTGAGACAACAAGTATTCCTGTAATGGCAAAGGCAAGAATTGGCCATGATGAGGAGGCTCGAGTGTTAGAATCTCTCGGAGTAGACATGATCGATGAGTCTGAAGTTCTTACCCCTGCAGACCCATTCTTCCACATCGCCAAGAATGATTTCACAATTCCTTTTGTGTGTGGTTGCACAAGCCTAGGTGAAGCAGTTAGGAGAATAGCAGAAGGCGCTGCAATGATCAGAACAAAGGGCGAGGCAGGCACAGGTAATGTTGTAAGTGCAGTAAAGCATGCTCGACTTCTGGAGACTGAGATTGAGAAGGTTGTTTCGGCAGATAATGAGGATAGGGAAGAAATGGTCAAGATCATAATGAATGGCTATCAACGATTAGAGCGGTTTTCAGAAATTTCTGCTAAAATAAAGAAGACTCCGTTTGGAAGCATTGATGACCTACGAAACTCTGTTGCATCAGCGCTTGAAGAAATTGGAAACCTTGGCAGACTGCCTGTAGTTACTTTCTCGGCCGGTGGAATCGCAACACCGGCAGATGCAGCACTGATGATGAGTCATGGTATGGACGGAATTTTTGTAGGATCTGGAATATTCAAGAGTTCGGATCCCAAGGTTACTGCAGAAGCGATAGTGCTTTCCACGCTCCACTTTGAGGACCCTGCGATAGTTGCTGAAGCTTCTGAGATGATAGGTGAAGCAATGCCCGGTCTGGAGATGGATTCACTTGAGGTCAGGCTTGACGAACGAGGATGGTGACTACTTCTTTCCACCTCTTGAGGTGCCGAGTTTCCTCTTGGCCCTCTTTGAGACTTGTTTGGGCTGACTCTCATTTGATTTGTCCTCTGAGACAACCCCCCCGAAAGTTATTGACCCCCCATCGAAGAGCTTCTTAGACAGGGTTTCAGCGAGCCTCTCGTCTTTATCGGGGCCCCTTAGAGCCTGGCGGACAGATTCATTGTGATCTCTTATTGCCTTTTTTCTTTGTTCTTGCTCTGAGCGCAGCTCATCCCTAATTGCGTTAACCTTTGACAGCATCTCAACAATATTGCTGTGCACATCATCAGCCTTTTTTCTTTCATCGATAAATATTGAATGCAATCTATCGCTTTCTCCCCTGAGAAAGTCTCTTTCCTCCAGCATTGGTTTTATTTCTTCCCAAATCTTGTCAGCAAGCTCATTTTGTTCAATCATCATCTTGTGCTCATTATCGGCTTCGGCTCTTAACTTCTGAATGGATTCGTCCATGTCACCAAGATCTATCGAAATAATATGCTGTTCCTCGACTTCAGGAATTAATTCGTCCCTCCTGGACATCAGCGCCCTGAGTTTTTTTAGCAACGAGTTTTCTTTTTCCAAAGATAGCGCACCGTCGGTCATAATTCTGTTTTCTATTCTATCAATCTCTCCTAGCGTCTCAGATAGCTGAATTACTACTGATTTTCCGGGCCCTTCCCCTCTTCGGTTCTTCTTCATCGAAAGAAGTTCTCTAATGCCTTTCTGAACCTCGTCTCTTCGAGCTTGATGGACCTTTGCCTTGGCTCTGATTTCCTTCTGTTCTTCCATTCTAGACTTGATGGATTCCCTTAGTTCGGAGCCTTGATTGTTTACGGAGTTTCTGGAGTCGGCGGCGCTCTTGGCCAAATCACTGTGAGAGTCGCGCTGATCCCTCATTCGTCTTAATTTTGATTCCATGGCATGGAGCCTAGTTCGAAGGTCATCCCTATCCTCATCGACCCGCTCCACACCGTTGCGAAAAGAATCCCCTTATTGAAGAGAACTAAAGACCTAGTAATCGACCTACGAATGGAATTAAGGGTGAAATTATTGCAAGAGCGGCGCCAATCATGAATATTGCTCCCGTGGTCATTCTGAGTCTTGTGAATAGGTCAGGCCTTACTTGAGCTGTGAGTACTTTTCCAGAAATTAGGTTCCCCAAAGAGTCTTCTAGCCTAACAGTGACTGTGGCATCGCCCATGGATGAAGGAATCAGGGTCTGCCAGACAATTCTGGATCCGATCATAGACTTGGCTAACTTCTCATACTCGGGGACGTCTCCCAGAGAAGCAATCTCAAGGGGATCAGCTCGGAGGCGGTAAACGCACTCATTTGGCTTAAAATCGGGTGTTTGTACCCTGAGAATCAGATCTTGTCTTTCATCAGATTGGTTTAGGACAAAGGCAAACAAATTTGCCTGCCCAAGTGTAAGATTCTCCATATCAACATCGAACCAAACCCCAGAGTTAGAAGGGTTGCCGAGATGCATTCGCAATCGGTCATTTAGTCTAAAAAATGGTGCGCATTGGTTTCTGGCATGCATCAAAAGGCGATCAAGGGTCTCCTCACCTAATTCTGGATGATTGATTATCTGATCTATTGTTTTGGAATCTACCACTGAAGTGAGAGCATTGTGGAAATCATCTTCGTCGATAACGCCTGATCTAAACATGTCAAGCATCTGAAGAAGATATTCCTGCAGATCCGAGAGGTTGACTCCCTTCTGCAGATCAGTGTTGAAAGAGGAAACGTATTTGGAAAAACGTACTGCAAGCATTGGATCTACATGGGCCCTAATTACATCCGTAAATGGTTTATTTAGCAATGCAGGATGAATTGGAGGAGAAAACGAGTCCAACATCCCCCATGGCTTTACTGTGTTAAATCTCGGCCTCTCTGAAACCAAATAGACACCGTGTCCTGAAAGTAGAGCACCGGTAGATAGAGCGATTAGTACAGGGACTCCCTCTGTATCAATTGAGAAATTTAGGGCTATACCCAAGAGAAAGGTAGCCAATACCATGAGCGACGTTGTTAAATTTAATTGGTTAGAAGCCCCCTCTATTACTGCACGCATCTCACTATATCCATGAGCGCTTTCGAACGCCACACCAGTAGATGTAATCTCGTTAGTCTCAATCTGGAAAATTCTCCTAGTAACCCAGAGGAGGTAGTGAAGGACGAATAGCAGAAGTAAATCCGCGACCATGATTACCAAAGAAAGTAGGTAGACTGACTTCGAGAATGATAGCTCAAAGAATAATTGCCTAACACTTCCGTCCCACCAATCTGGATCTGCCCCTCGATAAGATTGAGCAAGCCCGTATAGGAAAACAACAATTATTGGAAGAAATACTACTAATCTGGCACCTCTGCTGATGAGTAGGTCATCTACTCCGGAAAGTGTGGCCTCTCTTGTCTTCAGAGTATTTTTGTAAGAGTTGGTTTCAATTACTGTATGTTCCTTTGTCAGATTTTTGAGATTTGGAGCAGGAGGGGTGTCGGATTCCAAAACGGCTACCATCGAATCAATGTCAGTTTCTGTATCAACCAAAAAACTGGGATTTGTTTTTTCGTCCATATCTTCAACTTCCAATGTTGCAAACTCGCGCTAGTATTCTTAGTGAAAATGATGATGATAGATCGAGCCGATTTCCTTCAAAGAACAAGGTTCCATTAGTATTAGTAATCGTCGAGCCAATTCTAATTCCCAATTCTTCGATTGTTTTCTCCTCCACCTTGCTAACTAAAAAGGCCTCGATATTGGCCGAGTACCCAATAGGGATACTGTTTAAGGGGAGCAGAGTGCCTTTGCCAACTATATTTGGCGACCTCTCAATGCTGGGAATTCTTGTTCCTCCAGACGTTTTTTCTGGAAACCCTAGAAGAGCGTCCAATGATGCTTCAAGCTCTTCCCCCACAGCATGCTCCATCTTTCTAGTGATAGATGAAACGTCCCCTTGGAATCCGATAATGTCAGTGAAGAGTAGTTCTAAAAGGCATTCTCTTCTTTTAATTCTCGCAGCAAGTTGGAAACCTTTAGGAGTAAGTCTACAACCCTTGTAAGGGATGTGCGTAACCATCTCACGATCAGAGAGCCTCTGAATCATTTCCGTAACTGAAGCAGGACTAACATCCAAGATTTCTGCAAGTTGTGTTGTCTTGACAATGGCCTCAGGGGTTTCGCTGTGAACCTCGAAAATCCTCTTCAAATACATCTGCTCTACTTCGCTGAAATCCAAAATATCACCCCTCTGGACCCTCTGCCAAGAATTCCGTTTTACATACCGGGCATCGAGATACGACTGGTCTTCTCTCCAGGGGCACGCGTAATGTTTGCTCGCATTCAGGGCAGTGCAGATTATCTTCATTAGATTGTACAATTGGGTGATCAGATTGTTTTTCGTCAATTGGGTGTTCAGATTGTTTTTCGTCGCCGACAGCAAATTCCATTGAGCAAGAGGGGCACCTTACTCCCCCCTTATGCTCTACGGGAACCTTCAATCTTTGTTCACAGAAAATACATGAGATCTCCAATTTCTCCTTTCTCGCTATTGTCTCAGATCTTTCCTTTGTCTCCCTAAGACTCATTTTGGAAGTTTTTGGAGTCCTAGTAGAAACGCCCCTCCAGACTATAGTGCCGACTAGAATTACAACAACACCCCCAAGTGCCCCCAATCCAGCGGAAACAATGTCGAATGGAAAATTGATGGCTTCTTCTGTGATTGCCGAATCGACACTTCGATAACTTGCTGAAACAACATTACCAGTAGACCATTGAATTTCCAGGCCCACTACGTCTTCATCTGGCCATGACAGGATTGATAAATCGGTGGAAATAGTAGCTCCGGAATTTATTGACTGAACGTTTGATTCAGCGAGAATCGACTTGTCGGAAGACAGGATTATTCTGACTTTCCCGGCTTCGGTTTGAAAAATTCCCTCATTTTCTAAGGTTACGGTTGCAATAACGTTGCTTCCTGATGCGGGAGAGGTTGGTTTGAAAACACAATTTACAATCAAATCTGAAGGCTCTAAAATCGGCATATCAACTGAAACAATGGAGGAATTTTCTGAGTTTATTGATGGTGTCCAGCCAATTGGGATTACTTCCACCTGGACACTATCAGATTGAGGGCTGCCAAGGGAGAAATCGATAGATCTGCGGCCCGGATCGGCTGAAACTAGGATTGTTTGTAGAAGTGTAAAAGAACCGGAGTAACCGACTGATACTTTGATCTCAAGATCCCTTTGGCTTCCTTGAGAAAGGAATACAGTTGCCGACATTCTTAGGCTAGTAGGATCTTCCCAATCGAGAGAGCTGATCTCTGCAATAAGAATCTGTGGAGGTGAGATTTCCAAAATAAATTGCCCGTGCAATGTTTCATTATAGGCCCCATCGAAACTAGAAACCCACCATCTGAAGCTATTTTGACCAATCAAAACAGATGAGAATAGCGCAGACACCTCCCTGGTAGATCCTGGAAGAATATCGATGGCGTCGCCTTGGAATATTTCACTCCCATTTAGATTCTCTAAGTTTAGTGAAACTGTCCCTGTAGAGTTTCCGGAGTTACTTACGATTACTGTTGCAAGCAATATATCTCCTACGTGGGCTGGTTCACCGGAAATAGCAATTCCTGATTCTCCAGAAGAGCTGAAATTTGCAATGCCGTTTGAATCTTCAGTGAATCTTTTTTCAAGAAATGAGTTGTCCAAATCCTCTGAATTGAACGAATAATGACAAAGGCAAGGCGCGATGATTAGAACGAACGCGGAGACGATGGAAATAGGCACGCCACTGTTCATAGACAATCCTCAGATGGATATCCTATCAATCAAACCCTAAATTTTTGCCCGCATAGGGCTATAATGGATGCATTGCCGCGAACGAGAACGAAATGGACGCAGAAACTCTGATGAATGTGACTCCTGAAGAATTGGCGGCCTCCCTTTTGGCCCGAAGGGTAATGCTCAAGGAAAGCCTGCCGGGGGTAATTCGGAATTTAGAAGCAGAGGAAGAGTCTATTTCACCCAAAGCAAAACGTTTGGAAAATTCATTTGAAGAGGCGAATTTGAAAGTTGCTGATCTGAAAAGAATCAGAGACAATGATCAGAGAGAAGCGGGGCAATTGATTTCCGAGGTGAAGATGGTACGCTCAAAACTGACCGAATCCGGAGGGATGGTGAATCTCGATCCGAGGTGGAAGAAGAAGAAGTTGATAGAAAAAATCGAAGAGATTGAGCACAAGATTCAGACATCGGCATTGGATCATAAATCTGAGAGGAAGTTGCTAGACCAAAGAAGAGTGCTGATTAGTGAAAATGACCAATGGCTGAAGGACAGGAAGGAGTCCAATCCGGAAATGCTAGAATACCTCCAGAAGAGCAGGAAAATGTCTAAACTATACAAAAAGGCTGACAGGAATCATACAAAAATGCTAGATGCGGTAGAAAAAGCCCAACCTATTTATGCGAAAAAGACTAGAGTTCTAGAAGAGTTGAAGGAAATTCGAAGACAATTGGATAGAGCTAGGGAATTACTCTCACAGAGTGATAGAGCAATAGACTATTGGGAAAAGAGGATTAATGAAGGATTTGGCGATCTAGGGCACGGATTTCCTGATTTGCTAAGTGCTAGTAAGAAGGTAAAGGAAGGCGGCAGATCCTCTTTCGCAAAGAGCACCCGAAAGAGGCGAGAACGTGTCCGAAGAACAAAGAGGGAAGAGGAATGAAAGACGAAAAATCTACCACTGAGTGGAAAGATTTGGAACACCTCAGCCTCGATGAGATAAAGAGAGAAGTTACTGATAGGAAAAGGAGCCTTAAATCGTTAGAGCAGAATATGAATAGCCTCAGATCAGAGAGAAAGGAACAGGTGCACATTGTCAGGTCCCTTAGATCGGCAATCACTGGCTTCGAATCATCAAACTTGGAGCGCAGAAATTTCCTAGACCAATTCCATAAATCTCGAAAAAATGCACAAAAGCAGCGTGAAGCTAGAGATTCAATTAACAAACAAATTCCCCCACCTTCAAAAATACTTGAAGAGTGGTTGAGTGAAACGTATTTATTGTTAACAAGAATCGACAATGACTTGACATCTGTTCCGATGTTAAATCCAGAATTAGCAGCATTCAGTAGATTTTTTGAAATTCAAGAGGCGATTACCAAAAAGAGGGAAGCCGAATTAGCGCATTCCAACTATATCTCAAAGCTTAGTGAGATGAGGAATATATCATCCAAACTGGATCAAAACAAAGAAGTCTCAAAGGCAGTAACGTCAGAATTGAAGAGCACTGCCGACATTAGTGATGATGGGATAAGTAGGAAAGAAATATCCAGAATCAGCAAAAGGATCTCGCAAATTGACATACAGATAGATGAAATAAAAGGTGAATTGAAACGAGGTAGGAGCGACCTTCACAATGTTGAAGAGTACTCACGTATTTCTTCTGCAAGGGGCACTAGGGTGAGTATCTCAGAAATCAGAGGGATTGCAGCAAGAGGAGGTTCGCTGAGTCCGGAAGAAATGGGAGCTTTGCTGAAGACAGGTGGATTTTCTTCTATTTCAGATCCCAATGAAGTCGAAGTCGGGCCTAGAAAAACAGCTCCCAATTCTCGGAAGAAAGTTAGGAAATTCGGAGTTTCTAGAAGAGGTAGTAGAAAAGGAAGAATGGCAAGTAGAAGGGAAGAATAGCATTATATTCGGTATTACTTAAATGGAGACGCAAATTCGAGGCATCAGAGGATTGCTTATGGAACTCAATCAATCGAATATTAGTACTATGTTCGAAGAAAAGACGAGTGACATGAATCAGAAGTTATTAGATTTCAAGAATCGCAGGGACGAATTGAATACCCAAGTCCGATCAAAACTTGACAAGAGGAATGAAATTAATCGGCACGTAAAGGAATTAATCACCGAAGTTCAGAAACAGAAGACTATACGGAATGAGGCCAATAACAAAGTCGCAGAACTGAGGAAAGTTAGACAAGAAAGGACCAAGGAACTCAAAAATTTAAGGACAAAGTTTCGAAATTCGGCCGAAAAGGGAAGTAAATCTCCAGGAAATAGAGGAAAGAACGGAGCGAGTTCTCGGAAGATCAGAGAACAAATGAATAAACTTGAGTGGCGTCATCAAACTGGGCAAATTGGACCTAGCAAGGAAAAGGAATTCTTCTCAAAGATGAAGAAGCTGCAGAATGATTTTCGTCGTTTGAAGGCAGAGGAAGAAGCTAGTTCCTCTGGAATCCTCAAAGACGTAAAACATGCTGAGAAGTTGCAGCAGAAAGCGCATGACGCTGTAACTAATGCATCGGAGAAATCAGAGGAGGCCCACTCGTTGATGATGGAATTATCAAACGAAGTAGATAAACTGAGGGGGATGGCAAATTCAGAACACCTCAGCCTTACAACAACAAAAAACAAGGCTGACGAACTACATAACAGATATATCATTTCACTGAGGTGCATCCACTCCATGCAAGACATACTCAAACTTTCTGGTACTGGTAAAGATGCTGAGGCGGAAGAAAGAGTGGAGGTTACAGACCTGATGTCGAAACTTATGTCAGGAGATACATTATCCACTGAGGAGTTAATGCTTCTTCAAAGAAGTTGATACTCAAACAATCGACCATTTCTACCATGCAATAATTTGCCCTTCTCAAGATGGATTTCCCATCCAGGAATTACGATGTTTTTACTCGCTATTGATGCCTTGTCAGCATCCAAAGACCATCGCTGAAGAATCATGCTTCTAACAGAGGTAGAGGAGTCCGATTTGACGAAATCACCCTTCCGCCTTACCTCCAAAAGAGTCGTTGCTTTTTCTAACAGTGCTTTTTCCGATAGCCAGGACCCTGCAGTTGGTTTTGCAATTCGAAGATTCGGTGATGTTACTAGTCCTTCCATTTCTTCAAAGATAGTCAGAGACTCGACCCAAGGATCCTCAATTAACGACCATTCACCCATTTCTGATTCATTATTGGGTCCAATTAGGTTTCCAGAAACGGACCACAATCTTGCTTGAAGTAGTACAGGGGAGAAGCCAGAACCATCCA
>MDSZ01193427.1_pt1 | contig 10721 bp, 9 predicted proteins | sample 811201 | NCBI WGS metagenome assembly MDSZ01 (sample SAMN05326647, study PRJNA326480) | marine metagenome | isolation source: seawater | place: Indian Ocean: North | collected 2010
GACTTTAATTTATGGTCACATATGACTGTACTCCAAAATGTCATTGAAGCACCTATATATGTTCAGAAAGTAGAAAAAAATGAAGCCATACAAAATGGATTGTCATTACTCGAAAAGGTTGGCATTGCGGAAAAAGCAAGTCAATATCCATCCAGTCTTTCTGGAGGCCAACAACAAAGAGCTGCAATTGCAAGAGCTTTAGCTATGAAACCTGATGTTTTGCTATTTGATGAACCAACTTCTTCTCTTGACCCTGAGCTTGTAAGTGAGGTTTTGAAGGTTATGAAATCACTTGCGGAAGAAGGACGCACAATGATAATTGTTACTCATGAAATGGGGTTTGCTAAAGAGGTGTCTTCAAGAACCATTTTTCTTGATGAAGGGCGCATTGAAGAGGAAGGGAAACCTAATGATATTTTTAACAGAACTAAATCATTAAGATTAAAACAATTTTTAGCGTCTAATTTATAAATTTTTTACATCAATGTTGTTTTTATGCTAGAATATAAACAAAGAAAATGGAGGAGGAGATAAAACTATGATAAGATTTTTTTTAACCCTTATAACCGCTTTATTTATGTTCATTCCAGCGTCTTTTGCTGGTGATTGGTCTAAGATAAAGTTTGGTACTGAAGGTGCATATCCACCTTGGAACGGCACGAATTCAGCAGGAGAGCTTGAAGGTGCAGAAATAGATTTAATTGCTGATCTTTGTGCAAGAATGAATGCTGAATGTGAAATAGTTGCTCAGGATTGGGATGGTATTATTCCAGCGCTTCAAAATGGAAAGTATGATGCAATTATTGCTGGAATGTCTATTACCGAAGAGCGAATGAAAGTAATTAACTTTTCGCAAGGCTACGCCAATGAGCCAGCTTCTTTTTCTGTACTGAAGTCATCTTCTCTTGCTAGTTTGCAAGCATCAGGCAAAGTTAACATGGATGCTTTGGACGGTACTTCTTCAGCATTAATAGATGCTCTTAAGAGTAATTTGTCTGGTAAGGTTATAGGTGTCCAAGGATCTACTACACATGAAAATTTTGTTAAGCAAGTTCTTGGAGATTCAGTTACAATGAAATCATATGATACGCAACTCAATCTTGAACTAGATTTAATAGCAGGTAGAATAGATGCTTTGCTATCTGATAAGGGATCTATGGAAGAATTTATGGCTACTGACAAAGGGAAGGACGTAGTATTCATTGGACCAAATCTTGGTGGAGGTCCTTTTGGTGCCGGAGTTGGTGCTGGTTTAAGAAAAGCAGATACAGATCTTTTAGAAATGATAAATAAAGCTATTGACGAAGCTAGAGCTGATGGAACTCTAGCTAAACATTTTACTAAATGGTTTGGAAAAGACATTTCTATGTAGCTGATGACAGCATTTTAATTACAAATAAGAGCGGTTACAATAATTTTACCGCTCTTTTTTTTGGATTGGTTCTAATGACAAAAGATAAGGTTTGGAACATTGAAGATATAGGTTAATTTTAAATATTTTGAGGTAATAAGAAACTTTCTTTTTAAAGTTCATGTTGATAGTTTCATTAAAAATTAATTTAAATCTATTATTTTTGAAAAGAATATTAAGTCGAGTTGCAATGCGGATATTTGGTTAATCGTGAAGACTGTTTTGTGAACTGGCAAACTTGATTATAATAACATTATAATTAATTAACTGCAGAAGATGTCAGAGGAGAGTCTCATGGCCACACCTTCGGTTCTTATCATTGGTAGCGGAATTATCGGTGCTGGATTTGCTTTTATGGCGGCTCAGCGAAATCTTCCAATAAGATTAATATCCAACCTGCCTGTTAATAGTGGTGGAACCGCTACAGCTAACAGTTGGGCATGGATTAATGCCAATACCGACAATAACAAGAGTTATTTCGATCTGCGTTATGCCAGTATGGAGATTTGGCAACGTTGGATGCAGATCGTACCTGATCTTGTTTCTACCTCGAAGGGTGGCTTTGTATGGGACATAAATCCTGACGCATTACGGTCATTTGCCGCTTGTCACAAGAATTGGGGTTATCCGGTTGAATTGCTTTCTACTGACGCGATAGCAAAAAAGCTGCCATGCTTAAGAGACGCACCCGAACTTGCAGCATATGTTCCAACGGAAATGGCCGTTGAGCCTGATGATGCTGTCAGAGCGCTCCTCACTGCAGCAACTATTCAACCTGAACAGAACCATGTGCACAGTTTGCTCATTGATCGTGATCGTGTCTATGGAGTAATGACAGATGACGGACCATATAAAGCTGACGAGGTTATTCTGGCAAGTGGCAATGGAACACCGGCACTTCTGGAGAGCATTGGCACTGAGTTTGAGATGAAGCCAACAAATGGCTTACTTGTTACAACACAGAAGTTACCAAAATTTCTTCCTTATTTGCTTACTGCGCCAGATTATCATGTCCGCCAAACAGCTAATGGGAACCTTCTGATTGGTGGTACTTTCCATCATAACCAGTCGCTGGAAAACGGCCAGAACCTGCAAGACGCCGCATCTGCTTTATTATCAATTGTAGAGCGCGCACTGAAATGTCCAGTGCCGCTGGAGGTTGAATCCTACTCACTAGGTCAGCGAGTTATTCCAAAGGGAGGTCTTCCGAAAATCGGTCGTATTCAACGTTTAGGTAGAGGTGTTATTTCTGGCCTGTATGTCGCAGTCATGCATTCTGGAATTTCGAATGTAGCCGCAGTAGCAGAACAAGGCATTTTGGAGATTACTACTGGTTTGCCAAGCCATCTTCTAGAGCCATTCAGACCTGAAAATAATTTGATAAATACTAATGATTAAAAGTAAATTCTCATAATGAAAGAAACATACAAAGTAGAAACAAAGTCAATATTGAATAGATATTTATCTTGTTGTTTTATAGTCTGTAATTCAAAGCTTAAAGTTAAAACATTTTAAAGTAAAATAAAGAATATGAATTTGAAAGAGTTGAATTTAAGAATTGCTTAGTGGGAGTAATATTTGGAATTAGAATTATTAGCCTTAGGTGACAATGGTTGGGGCGATGAGATGCTTAGAGCAACTTTAGTGACTCTGATGGTTAGTTTGTCAGCAATGGGCATAGGCTTGATAATATCTATTTTTGGGACCATTTCAAAATTATCAAAAAAAGTATATGTGCGCATTTTAGCTGATATATACACAACTGTCATTCGAGGAATTCCAGAATTACTTGTCATTTATTTATTATTTTTTGGTGGCAGTAATGCTGTCATGGGTTTGGCAAAATTATTTGGCTATTACGGCTACATAGAATTGAATGCGTTTGTCATAGGTTCCTTTGCTGTTGGCGCGATTTCAGGAGCTTACTCTACAGAAGTAATGAGAGGGGCCTTTTTATCTGTTCCTCTAGGACAAATTGATGCAGCTAAATCTGTAGGAATGAATAAATTACTTATTTTTACAAGGATTATTACGCCTCAAGTTTTACGTTATGCACTTCCTGGGTTAGGTAATGTTTGGCAACTAACTCTTAAGGATACAGCTCTCATAATGGTTACTGGATTAGTTGAAATAATGAGACAGGCTCATGTTGCTTCTGGTTCTACGTATTCTCCATTTACATTTTATGTAGCAGCTGCATGTCTTTATTTAATTTTAACAACTTTCTCAAATATAATTTTTAATAGACTGGAGAAGTGGGGGAATAGGGGGGTAAGAAGAGAATAACTATGAACTATGAATTAATGATAGATACTTTCCCCAAACTTTTAATGGGCTCATACATCACAATCCAACTTGTCACAATTTCACTATTTATCGGTTTATGTCTTGCAGTTGGTTTGGCAATACTAAGATTGTCCAATAATACTTTTCTAACTTTTTTTGCAAAATCATATGTATTTTATTTCAGAGGAACACCTCTTTTAGTGCAAATCTTTTTAATCTACTATGGAATTGGACAATTTGAAGTGGTTAGAGAAAGTTTTTTTTGGTTTTTTTTCAAAGAAGCTTATTGGTGTGGCATACTTGCGTTAACTTTGAATACCTGTGCCTATAGTTCAGAAATTATCAGAGGAGGCATTCAGTCTGTACCATTAGGGCAAATAGAATCTGCAAAATCAACAGGAATGAGTAGGTTTTTATTATATAGAAGAATAATATTACCAATTGCTTTTCGACAAGCTCTTCCAGCATATGGCAATGAAATGATTTTAATGGTCAAGGCCACCTCACTAGTAAGCACAATAACTATTATGGATATAACTGGAATAGCAAGATTAGTAATAGCTAAAACATTTTCTCCAGTTGAGATATTTATAGTGGCAGGGCTAATTTATTTAACAATTAATTTCGCTGTCACACGGCTAGTGAGTTACTGTGAGTATAAACTTACACCTCATTTGCGACAATAAAGTTAGTTTGATTACAAAATTGATGCCCATTAGATACAAATATTTGGTTACCAAAGTATTGTATTAATATTAATTTATTATTTATCAAAATTAAGATAAAAATTACTATAAATTTTATGTATTTAAATCAATTAGGTTGTCGAATGCTTGACCAAGAAAAACATCAAAGACGAAGAGCAAGTTCACGAGAAGAGAAAATTTATCGTAAATCGAATAATGGTTTGGATTCATCTCGTAGAGAGAAGAGAATCGGTCTCTCGGTATTAAAGCCTGGTGAAGCAGAAAAGATCCATGAGGCAGTTAAGAAAATACTATGGGATGTTGGAATTATAATAGAACATGAAAAGACTTTGAATTCTTTAGTCATAGATCATAAATGTCGCCAAGAAGAAAATGGCTATATTAAAATACCTCCGGAATTGGTTGATGAAGCAATTTCAACAATCCCAAACAAAATTCAGTTATTTGACCTTGATGGTAATCTTCGAGTTGATACAAACTCGAACACCAAATCCTATTGCCCTGGCGCTAATAGTGTCAGAATTTTGGACCACAGGACTGGTGAACTCCGACCATGTTTATTGGATGATATTCGAGAAACAGCTCGATTATGTGATCAGCTCCCTAACATTGATGTTACTTCTACTCTTGGTTATCCTAGTGATATTCCAGCTGAAGACGAAGCTTTTGAAGCAACTCGCATAATGTTCGAAAATTGTAAAAAGCCAGCAATTATTCTTGCTCACGATGAACATATCCAAGAGCGAATAATTTCTTATGCTGCCAATCTTTTGGGTGGCATGAGTAAAATTGCAGATAAACCTATAGTTCTTGAATTAATGGGACCAATTTCTCCGCTAAAACTACCTAGTGAGCTTTGCGAGCGACTAATTAATAGTGCCAGATGGAAAATTCCATGTGTTTGCTATCCAGCATCTTTTCCTGGAATGTCTTGCCCAATTAGCATTGCTGGTGCAATTGCTCAATCATCTGCAGAGGCAATAGCAGGAATAATCGTTCATCAATTAGCTGAACCAGGATCCCCAATAATGAGTGGTTCTGCGATTTTGACAATGGACATGCGTCAGGCAGATCTTGCATATGGCTCGCCTGAGTATATGCTTTCTAATCTGGGTGCAGCTGAGTATTTTTCATCCATCGGTATACCATGTTGGATTGGCGCTGGGTGCTCAGATTCCCATGATTTTGATGCTCAAGCAGCTTCAGAAGCAGGTTCGAATTTAACTGTTGGAGCGCTTGCCAGCTCATCATTTGTTCATAATCTAGGGTTTTTATCTGGAGGTAGAACAGGGTCACTTGAAATGTTAGCTCTTTGTGACGAGATTATTGGTTGGTCCTCACGTATAGCCAATAGCTTTAATATAAATACTGATGAACTCGCTATAGATGTTATCAAGAATTCAGTTTATGATAACTCCTATCTTACTTCACCACATACACAAGAGCGGTTCTTGACTGAAAACTGGTTTCCAAGTTTGAGCGAGCGATCTGATGCAGAGGCCTGGATTGAGCGAGGAAGTTTAGACATGAGAGCACGAGTAAAACAGCGAATTTTTGATCTTTTGGGGAATTGATAGGTTGGGCTTCTAATGACTGAAATTTATTCTAATAAAAATTTTTATCCTCATCTAGGAAATTATTTCCGTGAGATAACAACAAACAGTTCAGATGCAAAGATTTGGTTTAATAGAGGATTGATCTGGTGTTATGCATTCGCCTTTGAGGAAGCAAAACGTTGTTTTAGAAAAGCCATAGAATTTGATTCAGATTGTGCCATGGCCTATTGGGGAGTTGCTTATGCTGTTGGTCCTTATTACAACAAACAATGGGTGAGGTTCGAAAAATCTGAACTTTCTAGAACAGTTGAAGAAACATTTTCATTTAGCCAGAAAGCTCTAAAATTAACAAGCAAGATTACTAATGTTGAGCAAGCATTGATTAAAGCTTTATCCAAGAGATTTCAATCTTCTAAACCAATTCAAAACTTTGATAAATGGAATAATGATTATGCAGCTGCAATGAGAAAGGTATTTCATCAATTTCCAGATGACCCTGATGTATGTGCCTTGTTCGCTGATTCAATGATGAACAGAACTCCATGGGCGCTTTGGGATTTAAATACAGGGCAACCTTGTGAAGGAGCCGATACGATTGAAGCTTTAGAAGTGGTTCAAAATAAATTGAAAGATATGGATGAATCCAATGAAGAACCCCACGCAGGTTTGCTTCATCTTCATATACATCTTCTTGAGATGTCACCTTTCCCTGAAAAAGCTCTTAACTCAGCAGATATTCTTAGAACCCTTATTCCAGATGCTGGACATCTATGCCATATGCCTACACATATAGATGTTTTGTGTGGAGATTATATCAATGCTGTTGTTTCTAATGACCGTGCAATTGCAGCTGACCAGAAATTGGTTGAAAGAGAAGGTCTCGAAAATTTTCATGCGTTATCCCGTGCTCATAACTTTCATCTGAAACTTTATGCAGCAATGTTGCTAGGTAATTATAAATTTGCCATGGAAGCATCAAATGGTCTTTTAGAAACAATTCCTGAAAAACTTCTTAGGTGGGAGAGTCCTCCAATGGCCGATTGGTTGGAAGGTTATGTGTCTATGTATATTCACCCGCAAATACGTTTTGGTCGTTGGAATCAAATACTAGAAGAGCCTTTCCCGGAGGATCAAACACTTTACTGTTCTACCACAGCATTATTAAGATATGCTCGCACTCTTGCATTAGCAGTTCTTGGTAAAATTAAAGATGCAGAAATTGAAATTGAAGAGTTTAAAAACGCTGCAAGCAAAGTTCCTGAGTCAAGAACAGTTTTTAATAATAAGGTAATCGACCTTCTGAAAATTGCTATGCAAATGGCAGAAGGTGAGCTTGCTTATCGGAAAAATGATTATGAAGTGGCTTATAAAAAATTGCGTTATGCAGTAAAATTATCTGACCAACTTCCTTATGATGAACCATGGGGTTGGATGCAACCTGCCCGTCATGCTCTTGGCGCTCTCTTGTTAGAACAAGGTCATGTTAATGAAGCAGAAGCAGTCTATAGAGAAGATCTTGGGTTAGATCCACATACCTCTAGGGCATACCGTCATCTGGATAATGTATGGAGCTTGCATGGTTATAATGAGTGTTTAAAAAAACTCGGCAAACATTCTGAATCTGAACTTGTTGAACCTAAACTGGCTATTGCTCAAGCGCGAAGTGACATGCAAATTGAAGCTTCATGCTTATGTCGTTTAAAAAGATGGAAAATGAATAAGTCTTAGAAAAATGTTTAATAAGGATTAAGTAACATGAATGATAGTATATGTTGGATTGAGATTGATGAAGAAAATAAGGATTATTTGACTTTTGCAAATAATCTCCGTGACACCCATGGGCGTGTTCATAATTTGTATAAGGCTTTCTCTCAATTTCCACAACCAGTCTTATCAGCTGATCGTCATTATCGGGATGTTATGCAATCATCTGAAGCTCCTCTAGCATTATGGCAAGCTGAATTATTATCTGTGGATGTTGCGATTTTGAATAAATGTAATTATGCAGAAGTTCATCATTCAAAGAATTTTATAGACTTATATGACGATTCACTTAAGGCTGAAGAAATTCTTGATGCTTTGAGATCCAATAACCTTGATCACTATGCTATTGATACAAAAACACGTAGTCTGTTATTTTTTGGGCGCAAATTAACTAATAATCCTGATAGTATGAATGTTGAAGACATCAGGTATCTCCGTTTACAAGGATTTAATGATTCTGAAATTTCTCATGCTGTCCAAGTAACTGCTTGTTTTGCTTACTGGACAAGGGTTATCAATGCGCTAGGAATCAAACTTGGTAATGAAAGAATAGGAAAAACTGTTAAAAGATAATTTAAAATTTAAACTTGAAACAAGAATTATAAGCATGATATTTTTTGCTTTAATAGTTGATTATGGGAATAAAGTTTTTTCAATTATTTTATAAAAATATAAATAATTATGTATTTATTAAAGATCTTAATTCCTTAAAAACTTTTTCCATGTTCATCTCAAGGTTGCCAGAATTACTAGTCCAAATTGTTTTATCAGATTTTAATTCACTTATTAATCTTGTAACCGTTTCTCTAGAAATTCCTGCAAAAGAACCAATTTCATTATGAGACAGACCTTTTTGGAGTATCATAACTGTTGGATTTGATTGATTTATCAATGAAAGGCGAACCATCTGCAGTAATAATCTTTTTCTAGCGTTGGCTGTGGCCAAACTAAAAATTTGTTGGTTTGATCTTCTTACGACTCTTGTAAACTTTACTAATAAAGCTCTACAAAAATCATAATCTTTTAAAATATGATTTCTAAAAAAAACATAATTTATGATACCTAATTTAACAGTTCCCAATGAAATTACCGAAGCTGATCTCTTGGAGCCATCTATAGCAGACATCTCACCAAAACAGCTGCCAGATTTAACAATTTCAAAACCAACAACCTTTCCATCTTCTGCAAGTTGAACAATCATTACTGAACCATCTAAAATTACATAAACATTTTTTGAATCATCACCATGGTTCAAAATTGTTGTTTTAGTAGGCTCGTTCTTAATAATTATATTTTGAGAAATCTTTTCAAGCAAATCATTACTGCAGCGCTTAAAAACATCAACTTTCTGCAACTGGTCAATCATTAAAATTAAACCTTATTATGAAACTTAAAAAAGTTAATGAAAAATAAAATCATGTTATTTTGAAGTTGGTTCATAAATTCCCTGCAAGAAAGTATTTTTGACTTATATAATTTCTAGTTCAGTATCTCACTTTCATTAAATAGGAGAATAATTTAACTTTAATAAATACAGTACTGAGTTTTTAAATTTATGACAAGATTGAAATTATGGAATTAATTTTCTTGATTTGACTTAATTAAATCCAGCAAAATTATTTTAAAATAGACTTGTAATTTAGGTGACAAGTAATTGAAAATATTATATTTTAAATGAATTGATTAATTTTGTTGGATTGCTTTGTTTTAAGTAGAAAAATGAATTATTTTTTAAAACTAATTATTATTACTCTTATAATTCTAAATTCACAAATTGTTAATTCAGAAGTTTATAAAATTTCTAATACAGAGATTCAAAATCTTATTGATGAAGGAGTGCCCATTATAGATATTAGAAGAGAGGAAGAATGGGTTTCAACCGGAATAATCAAGCATAGCCATCTACTTACTTTTTTTGATAAAAATGGTAATTATAATCTTGAAAATTGGATGAGTGAATTTGAGAAAATTGTAGAGGTTAATAAGCCATTTATATTAATATGTAGAACTGGAAGAAGAACAAACATTATTGCTAATTATTTATCAAAAGAAACAAATTATAATTTTGTTTATGATGCTGATGGGGGTATTACCTCATGGATGGCATCAGGTAATAATACAGTTAGTCCAAAATAATTTTTAATTCAAATTTAAATCTAATAAAATTCTATACAATTTTATCTCGTTTATTTTTCAATTTGGCAGTTTTCTGCTAAAATTGCTTAAAAATTATTGTTTTTGAGTCGTAAATTATACTAATGTTACTAACTTTGGTTTTTTAAGTGAAACATTCATTTATTTATTTAAATATTTTAATTTTCTTCTTTATATTTTTGCGAGTTGAATTTATTTTTTCTCAACAAATTTTTGACAATACTTCTGATGAAAGCCAATCCTTAAGCTCTGAATTAAATGAACAATTTTTAGATTTGAATTCAAAATTTGATGAAACTATAAATCAATTAAATAATAAAAAAAATAATATAAATGAAAATCAATTAAATATTATCAAATCAAAAAACACACTTTTATTATTAAGTGATTTGCCACTTACTTCAGATGAAAAAAGTCAAATTTTATCAGAAATAGAAAATAACTTATTTAATCAAGATTCAATTTATAATGAAAGCCTTCAAGAACAATTAAATATTATCAAATCCATTAAAGATGAATATACAATCTTAAGCGATCAAAAAAAATTTTCACAAAATCAAAATAGTATAGAAACTAAATTAGAAAATTTATATATAAATTTTTTAAATTTAGAGAATAAAATTGAGAAGGATTTGAAACAAACTGAATTAGAAGAGTATGAAATTATAGATAATAAAATTGTAAAAATAAAAGAACTTTTAAAAAACTCTGAACTTGAAAATAACATTCAAAATATAAACAATATAAAAGATATTTTAAAAGAAGCTGAGTTTGAAAAGGCTAAATTAAATAATAGAAATTTAGATTTTTCTAATGATAAAATAAGTATAATTGATGAAGATA
>MDSZ01069029.1_pt1 | contig 10720 bp, 27 predicted proteins | sample 811201 | NCBI WGS metagenome assembly MDSZ01 (sample SAMN05326647, study PRJNA326480) | marine metagenome | isolation source: seawater | place: Indian Ocean: North | collected 2010
ACAATGGACACAGATGAGTTCGATGATATGACCAACGCACAACAGGCGGACTACCTGATTAAGAGGGTGAGCAGAAAGATAAGTGAGGTGCGTACAGGTGAGTTCTGGACGAAGGATTATGACGAAGGTGAGATGGAAATGATGTTAACCGCTATGTGGGAGGGATACGAACGCACAGGCGACGACAAAGGGGTTGTGGTGGGTTTTAGCTGATGATAACTGGAGAATCTGACATTGTGTCGGATAACTGGATATAATGGCTACCTGCACTAATTAGTCGTTAACCCAAGCAATATGACAAAATGACAGGCCGCTCATACCTATTTTCATCGAGGTGTCATTTTTGCCCCTATAAGAATTAATAAACTAAGGTATCATTTATGATAGACAAAAAACAAATAATAGACCTATTGGAGAACATCGACCAGCTTTTAAACGACGGCAACATCGATGACGCTCAAATAGAAATAGCGTTATGGTTGAGAACCCTTTACAAGGAATCACTGCTTTGAAATTCATCTATCTCAACCTATATAAATTTAATCAATCCAAACCCATATGTGAGGTCAACGATGTTCTGGTACAATGGGATGAATGTGATTTATCCAATTTACCACCATTGATAGAGCCCGGCACAGCATCTATGATTTCACACGGGAAGTTTTCCAAATACAATGACGAAGACTTACCCACAACCTTTAGGGATACCGATGGTAACGAACATCTAATAGCTGATATAACTATGTACAAATCTTCTAAGCGTTATTAAATGGATTACAAATTAATTATAGGCGATGGTTGGATTTTTATAGCCGTCGGTCTTTACGTCATTTATAAATACATCAAATCAGTAATGGAGTATGATGATGAGAATAATTAGACACGGTAAGTTACCAATAAGATTAATCTCAGATGACCCTTTAACTTTGGATATGTTAGATACGATTTCTGTTAATATGAAATACGATGATGAGAATAAAGATTTAGAATCACCGTGGAGTTATTGGGTTGATGAGTATGGTGAATGGTTCAACCCATATAAAAAAAATAAAAAACAAATGGAGTTATTCGACGATGATTGAACAAATAGAACGTAACCTATCCCAACGTGCGGGCTTAGGTTTTTTTATCATGATAGTCATTGGCTTTTTAGCCTTAGTGATTAACCAACCCTACATAACAAACCTCAAGTTTTCCTTTATGGGTTTTTTTATAGCGCTTGTTTTGGTTAGCTTTTTTTTGTTAGGTATGTGGAAAGTAAAGGAGGCATTGGAATCAGATGGAGATTGACCACGTAGCGATTCAGGTTGACGACATAAAGGAATCAATAGATTATTATAAGGGTTATGGAGCCAAGCTTATATATTGGGGTAGAAAGAATAAAAACACACCATTCGATATTAAACACGATTGGGCCTTTTTACAATTCGATAACATTAAACTGGCTTTGGTCTCAGGCGAATCACATCCCTATCACATAGCCTTTGCCGTTGATATGTTGGATAGTATGGAGACCACAAAACATAGGGATGGTACTGAGAGTTATTATACGACCGACCCCAGCGGAAACAAAATAGAAATAATAAAATATCCAGAGGGATATTTAGAGGAGTTACAATGACCATAATGGAAGCCTTTAAGATTATGTCTGAGCACTTTGACGACAATGAGGAGTTGGGTGCTTATATCAGAATGTTGACCACCATACCTGAGGGTTCTTTGGATTTGAATGGATTCAACATAGACCTCAAACATTTTGCCGATGAGTTTCACGAGGGTAGGAGCGGTGATAACAATAATTTAACTTTAGATGATTTATTAAACAACGTAGGACTTAGAAAACAATGATATACTTTTTAATGTTACTCGCAATAACGTGTTTGGTTGGCGCATTATATATGTTGATGAACAATGATTAGGGAGATAATACGACCCTTATTACAAGAGATATACCAAGACGATGGTTGGAAGATGTTGGTATGTTGTATGTTGGTTAACCTAACCAATAGAAAACAGGTGGATACTATTAGGGATAAACTATTCAGTAGGTATCCAACACCTAAAGATATGATGAGAGCTAAACATACAGATTTAGTAGATATAATAAAACCATTAGGATTATACAACACACGAGCTGACCGTTTGATAAAGATGAGTGAGGGTTATGTTAACGGATTCAAATCGGTGGATGAGTTATATGGTATAGGACAATACGCTAAAGACTCGTGGGATATATTTCAAAATAATAATTTAAACGTAAAACCAACCGATAAGGTTTTACAAGAATATCTTAGACAAGAGAGCAATCAATGATGTATTTTTTATTAGGTGTACTAGCACCCATATTTTTAAATCTTTTACATATGTGCATCAACATATATGTTTGTGTCGCAAGAGGAAGCGTTATGAGTTTAGCTTTTAGCGGTGCTGGATTCTTTACCAAAAGTATGGGTATGGTTGTAATAATGTATTTGGGAATAGAGACATTTGGACTCAACTTTAAAATTTTTATACCACTACTTAGTTTGTTTTTTCTGATGACGCATTTTATTGAGGCGTTTGTCATACAACACTACATACAACAAAACGTACCAAAACATTTACAAGACTTACAACTATGAGAGAACGAATCACACTCTGGTTTTTTCATAATGTGATGTTGAGAATATTTGGTATTTGGTATGGCAGGCATTTAGCTAAGATTAGGGATAATGGTGAGTTTGGTAGAAAACATAGACCACCGAATTCGGTCTGAAAGGAAACATGCAAAAAAACAAACTCAAGAAAATCAATCTAACTCAGTTTTATATTCAATTGATGACCGCATCAATATTTGCTTTTATGTCAATTAGAGATGAGGACATCCTAAAAATGATGATAGCTTTTTTATTATTATTTAATTGGGCTTTGGGATACTGGCGTCACAGAATAGTTCGTAGAAGAATTAATAACAATATGAATCCGTGGACACGAAGAGATTAAAAAAAAGGCTTGACTTTAATAATAAATTTTTTTATATTAGATTAAATAATCAGAAAGTAAACGTAGAATGAAAAGAAAAAAGAAAACTCCTAAAAGAAAAAAGTGTAGCAGCTGTGGAAAAATAAGGGAGGTATCTTTAACAAAAACTATAGTTCCAACTTATTTTGATTACCAAAATATACCACCTTATCAAAAGGGTAAAAATAAAATAAAGCGTGAGGATTTAAAGGGTGACAGAAAATGCGTAATCAAATATTTTTGTGAGGAGTGTAGATGAAGACTAAAGTAGAAGTGGCGTTTGAAATTATTGAGATAATATTAACGCTCATAGCAGGTGGTCTTATATTGTATGTGTTGTTTGGATTCTCACAGGGTATGGCTGCTTGGAACGAACTACATAATTTGATGAATAGATGAACTGGTTTTATTTTCATTGTATTTTAAGTATTGTCATACTTATTGCTGACCACAACGGAACCTTAGAACCGACCATAAATAAGTTTGAGGAAAGTATTGGTATCAGAACAGAAACCGTTAAGGACACAATAGATACGACACCACCATATTACATACCACCGATAGAAAAGGGGGAAGAGGATGACGAAGAAAAGAATTTATAAGTCATCAATTGGAGCTATTCCAAAGATTGTAAACAACATAAGTTTTAAGACACGTAATCAAAAAATATTTTATGACATAATAAGTGAGGAGCAAACTCAATTGGTATTATGTCACGGAATAGCTGGAACAGGTAAAACCTATATTTCAGTTTACAAAGCATTACAGGATGTTTTACGTCGTGGAACTGGTTATGACAAATTGATAATAATAAATCCAACTGTTGACGTTGGTAACGAAGATAAGTTAGGTTATCTACCTGGCGAGTTAGATAAAAAGATTCAACAATATAACGAATCAACATTTACCATTTTAGATAAGATAGTTGGTAAAGATAAGGCTACAAAATTGTTAGCTGATAACAAAGTTGAGATTAGTGTTTTAAATTTTTTACGTGGGGTCAACTTAGAAAATTGTTATGTGATATTGGATGAGGCGCAAAACGTATCACCAATGCAAATTAAAACTTTGATGACCAGAATATCTAATAATTGTAAAATGATAATGCAAGGTGATTTATCCCAATGTGATAAGTATAAAACTAATGGTGTGACAAACTATGAGAAGAGTGGATTCTATGATGCATGGTTTAGACTCAAAGGTGTTGAGGGTGTGAACCATATGGAATTCGATAGAGAGGATTCGGTTAGACATCCATTAGTAAAAAGGATTTTAAAAACTTACGAAGATGAACATCTAATAAATTTAAGTAATAATAAATAAGAGGTTATAAATGAGATATGGTTATGCATGTATCAACATGCGATTGTCCTACCCACAGAAATATGGTGGAAAAGAAAAAGGAGTTAAACCAATAACAACAGGCCGTAGTATGATTAAGAGAACTTTTGAAACCAAAGGTTTGGATTATGCTTCAGAGCTCACATTATTAAATGTAAAAGATTTAGATACTATTATAGATTATAACGTTATGTATGGTTATAACTTTTTTAGGATAACAAGCGGTTTAGCTCCGTGGAAATCTGAATATAGTTGGGATGACCTTAAGGACATAGAGGACATTCGATGGTATCTTCATTCAGTAGGTATTAAAGCTGAAACGCATGATGTTCGTATCACCAGTCATCCAGGCCCTTTCAATGTTTTGACATCACCACACGAACACGTTGTTAAGAATTGTATAGGAGATTTAACTGACCACGCTGATGTATTTGATATGATGGGGTTGAGTCGCACACCTTATAATAAAATAAACATCCATTTAGGTGGAGCTTATGGAGATAAGGAATCTGCTATGGAAAGGTTCTGTAAAAATTTTGAACAACTACCCGAATCGGCTAAAACACGCCTAACCGTAGAGAACGATGATAAGGCTTCGATGTATTCGGTTAAGGAGTTATATGATGGAATCTACAAACGAATCGGTATACCGATTGTATTTGATTATCACCACCATAGATTCTGCGATGGTGGGCTTACAGAGCAAGAGGCTTTGGAACTAGCTATGTCTACCTGGCCCAAAGATATTGTGCCAGTAGTTCACTATTCCGAAAGTAGAAGTAAAGAACAAATGGATGAATCGATTAAACCACAAGCTCACTCTGATTATGTCTACGATTATATCGATACATATGGTAATGATGTTGACATTATGATTGAGGCTAAACACAAAGAGTTGGCTGTTGATAAATACAAAAAATTACACCAAAGGGTTCATCAAAGTAATTCTCTTTTTGACAAAAAATCTAATAATTATATCTATGGATGAAATAAAGAAAATAGAGGAATGGATAGTCAATTATTTAGAAAAGCCAAACGAAAATTTCGGTGGTATGCCTGTTTGTCCTTTTGTAAAGAAAGAAAGAATAACAGAAAAATTATTAATAGATGTTTGGAAGCCTGAAGAAAAATCTTTTTTACAATTTTTAGAAAAGTTAGATAAGTCTGAAAAATATACATCGGCACTTTTGGTTTGTAAAGATACCGAAGATATTAAATGGGAAGAGGTAGATAGAAAAAAATTCCAAAAAACAATTCAGTTGTTAATGAAAGAAAAAGGTTACGACAATCTTAAGGCTTTATGTTTTTCACCTTTTGAAGAACATACCGCAGCTGGCGAAGAGACTAGAAAAGGTTCACCATATTTTTTAATTAACATAGCTGAGAGTAAAGAGTTGAACGAAGCGCACAGAGCCCTATGGAAAACAAATTACTTTGATAACTTTACGGAAAAGGAGATTAAGGAATTAAAAGTATATCCAAAAAATAAAAAGATATTATGAAGTGGAGTAAACGCCATAGAAAAACTTTTGGTAAGAAAACTAAAGAAAACGACCCAACGACTAATAACTTTAGATATCCACCTAAACCAGATTCGTATTACACAAAAGTGCCAGGTCATTGTAGATGGTGTAATAAAATGATTACCAAAGAAGATGGTTCTATAAACGAGAGACGCAATTGGCATGAGGATTGCTCTGATGAATATATGTTTTATTTTCACTCAGCCGCCACAAGAGATAAAGTTTATGAGAGAGATAGAGGTAGATGTAATTATTGTGAGAAAAATTATATGGCGTGGGAAGTTGACCACATTAGACCGTTAGCTGAACAAAAAGGTTTAAAGCCAGAGGAGTTGGATTGGTCATATTGGCATATGGATAATTTACAAACATTATGTTACAAATGTCACAAAGAAAAATCTGGTAAGGAATTAAAAAATAAGTTTAAGATGATTAGAGAAAAAAAATCAAAAGTTCAAATAAAAAAACTTAAGACTTTTTTATAAATGTTTTTGAAAAAATTATTATATTTATATTTGTTAATATGGAGAAAGTTAATGGATAAGGTAAAAGAAAAAATAAAAAAAGGGTTTGACCCACAAATAGATATATTGCATGGTGGGGATGGTTTACCAGATTGGATGCAATATACGATTACCATTATGATGTTCGCAACTTTAGGTGGAGTGTTGTGGTTACTATTTCATCCAGTTTTAGATTTAGATGAAACCCATAGAGATTTATTAAATATATTATTAGGTAGCTTTATCGCATCATTTGGAAAAGTTATTGATTTTTGGTTTAAGCATGATAAGAAAAAAACTAATACAAATACTTAGTTTTTTATTATCATTAGTAAGGAGTAATTTTATGAAAGTAGAAAAAACATTAACAACATTTGATGAGATTATACAAATCACATTAGACCACGAAGGTGGGTATGTTCACGACCCAAAAGATTTAGGTGGTGAAACTAATTATGGAATAGCTAAAAGATTTTATCCCGATGTTGATATTAAGAACTTAACAGAAGAAGGCGCTAAGGAAATTTATAAAAAAGATTATTGGGATAAAAATAAAGTAGACCAATTACCTGACGACTTAAAACACATCTTCTTTGATATGTGCGTAAATCAGGGTAGGGGAACTGCTGTAAAAATATTACAGCGAGCAATCAATGGTAAGGGAGGTGATTTAACCGTTGATGGTGGATTCGGGCCAGGAACAAAAGCGGCTTTAGAAAAATATAAACCATCCACCGATAGAGTTCGTTGTTATAGGCTTAAACATTATTATGATTTAGTTAATAAAAAGCCAGAGCAAGAAAGATTTATTTATGGTTGGTATAGGAGAGCTTTATCAGTTTAAATAAAGATTGTTATGAAAGAAGTTGAAAGGGGTGCGGGTATTATTACCTACACCTTATTGAATGGAAATAAACCACTATTCTTAATACTTAAAGGTGGTGCTACAATTTGGGGATTTCCAAAAGGACATATAGAGGACGGAGAACTTCCGTTACAGGCTGCTAAAAGAGAAACCTATGAGGAGACAGGTATAAATCCATCATTTTTACATAGTGATTGGAAAGTGGTGGATAGGTTTATGGTTCGTAAAAATTTAACAACAGGTAAGGTATACAAAATACCTAAGTTAAAATTTGTTACTTACTTCTTAGGAAGAACAAATAATCTAAAGGTTAAGTTATCAGATGAACACACAGATTATAGGTGGGTTCCATATAGTGTAGCCAGAAATATGTTGAGATTCAATAAAGACCTTTTGGAAAATGTTATGAGTTATTTAAAATTATATTACAAAGAAATAGAGGCGTAATGTTTGAAAGAGAACAGAAAAAATTAGTGAAACATTTTGATGGTATAAGTGCTGTCATACAAGAATTAAGAGTTATATTAGATGAGTTATATATGAATGAAAAACTTGAGGATGACCATAATCCGGCTTATTCTAAAGTCATGAATTCACTTGACAAACTCTACATAATAAGAAGAGATTTTGAAGAATTAAGAGATAAGGTTAGGAGAAATGATGTTTGAATTTATGGTGGTTTCGTTACTAATTTACATAGCTATTAAAATGACGGATAATAACAGACCGAGGTTTTAATGAACGATGTGTTACATTTTTTAAAACATTTAGTAGGATTGTGTGGAGAGTATTCCCACCCAAGTTTAATTTTGACTGGTGGAGTTTTTATTACGACGTTAAGTTTGTATTGGAAAAAAATAATTGATTACACAAAAGACTTTTTTTAATGGATTGGTTCGTTAAAGACGATGCCCCAAAAGAAGTTAAAATAGCCTTAGAGGCTTTTTTAGAACAATCACGTATAATCGTTGAATATGATTTAGATAACATGCCCGCAGAATATATGATAAATTTATTTAGAGCTATATCTAAATATCCACAATACGATTATTTGGTTGATGAGATTTTAGCTATCATAATTTCAGAGTTAGGAGAAACAGTATGAGTAAATATAAATCGAAAGATGGTATAGAATTAAGTCTTAGCGCGGACAATTCTACCAATAACCTTATCAAAGAGGTGGTCACCGAAGCTATTAAGATGGGTGATAAACAAAGATATTGGAGTTCACAATGGAGAGACATAAGAAATTTTCTAATTGAAAATTTTGATATTATGGCACCACCTTATGGTAAAAGCGGAACCGTCAATAAGAGGAATAATCCTTATCCGTCATTGGAGATGCCGTGGGATGAATTTGAGAAAAACCTCAATCCAGAAAAGAATCTTTAATATTTATTTATGGATAACATTTTACATTTGATATTGATGGAAGACCCTTTTAATAGGATATTAAGTGGAGATAAAAAAATAGAGTATCGTGACAAAACAGATTATTGGAAAACTCGCTTAGAAAATAAAAAGTTTAATAAAATACATTTTAGAAATGGTTATCAGAAAAACGCTAGACAAATGATAGTCGAACATAAAGGTATGGACATCACTAATCAATATGAAATCAAACTTGGTAAAATTTTAAAAACGGAGAATATAAATGAGTAAGAAATTAAATGTCAGAGAGTATCAAGCAGAATTAATCAAAGTTGTAGATGGTGATACAATTGATTGTTATATTGATTTAGGTTTCAATATTAAAATTAAAAAAAGAGTTAGATATATGGGTATCGATACTTGGGAGAGTAGAACAAGAGATTTAGCTGAAAAAGAAAAAGGTTTGGCTGCTAAAGCAAGAAATAAAGAATTATTAGAGAGCGGCGTGTTTAAATTAAAATCTTTTGGTACAGGTAAGTTTGGTAGGGTTTTAGGTGAAGTCTTTGTTTCACCAGATTATGTCGGAGAACACATTGTAGAGTGTATTGGTAATCCAGATAACAAAATTGATTTATCAGTTGATGGATGGGTAAGCGTTAATGACATATTAATCGAAGAAGGGCATGCGTATGATTATGATGGTGGAAAGAAAAAAGATTTCAAAAAAGAAATTGAACAAGAAAAAGAAAAAAGTAAAAATAATATAAAGGACGTATGATGGAAGTAGTCGTAGCAAAAAGAAAACCACCAGGTGATAAATGGGAGTTTGATGGAGACATTATAGATAATTTGACCGATACACTTAATAAGATTTTTCTTAAAAGAAACGTATCAACATTTGTGGTCAAAGCAAGAGAGGGAGAGATATGTATTGATGATGGAGTTCCTATTATCGAACCAACCAAACCCTTAGATTTATATGGAGAAAATTGATAATGAATAGTTTTTTGAGTGGACTTATTTTATTCAGTAGTTTTTCAATGAGAACACCAAATGATGTTGAGGTTGTCAAAGACGATTATGAAATATCAATTGGTTTTAAAACTGATAAGTTATATGCCAAAAGAGATTGGGAAAGAGAGCGTGGTGAAAAATATATTGATGAAGAGTTTTGGTTTATATTTGAACCTAAAAAAATACCATTGTATATGAAACCAGCGCACGTCAATAAGTCATCTCGAAATCTTAAATACTCTAAGTTAGATACGAGATTTAAAAAAAGTATCTTTAGTTTAGGACACACCGCTTTAGTGGCAGAGGATAAAACAGAGCAGGGATTATCTTTGGGTATACAATATAAAAAACAAATTAATGGCAGTCTATCTTTTGAATCAAAATTCGATGCTTACTATTTTAGAGATGAGATAATGAATCAACAAAGATTTGACATTGAGGAATACTTATCTCTCAATTATAAGATATCGGAGAAATTGACATTATCTAATATCTTAGATTACAATGATGTTAAAGGCGTTAAACACTACAAATTTAAAATTGGCATTGAATATAAATTATGAGTTTTATAATTAAATTAATTTATCCATTTTTAGTTATAAAAGAAACAATAAAAATATTTTTCCAAACTTTAAGGTTTAGAAAAAAATTAAATAAGACAACAAAAGTCTTAGATAGCGTTATGATTCGCACATCTCATAACAAAATAACTTTAATATGTAATAACGAAAAGCAGGTGGATAGGGTTAACAAAATATTCAGTAAGAAAAATTCAAAAACTTTTCTAACAAACTACGAAGAGTGGGATGAGGATAAAGATAAAAAATTTATTTTAACTTACGAAATTATGAATGAACAAAAACCTATGATTAACTAAAAAAATAAAAATGTATTTTGAGATTTTTCTCGATATATATATAATGTTTTTTGACAATTTGAAATTTTGAAAAGTACGAAGAGTAATTAACTTCGTATGGGATTGGCTGAACAATGGGTAACCTTTAGAAGCCCATAAGGCAATCCGCTCCAAGACTTGTGGTGAGTTGGTATTCGGCTAAATGTTGACAATACCCTACGATAGTAGTTGGAGAAGGTACTTTCAG
>MDSZ01165848.1_pt1 | contig 10720 bp, 10 predicted proteins | sample 811201 | NCBI WGS metagenome assembly MDSZ01 (sample SAMN05326647, study PRJNA326480) | marine metagenome | isolation source: seawater | place: Indian Ocean: North | collected 2010
ATAAGTTTATTAAAGAAAATATTAGGTTGTTTGGAAATATTGGTATTTATGAGATGAACAATTATAAATCGCTGCAGATTGATGAATTATCAGATGTAAAATTTTGTGAAGCTGTTATGAAGCACTTTTATAACCTTGGTTAATATAAATAATTTATCTATTATGCAGGGTAGGCTTAGCCCTATCATAAATAATCAAATTCAAAGCTTTCCATTTGGATACTGGCAAGATGAATTTAAAATGTTACCTACTCTTGGTTTAAATAAAATTGAATGGACCTTAGATCAATATTTATTTGATATGAATCCGTTATTGGATGAAAGTTCAAATCAAATTAAATCTTTAAAAAAAAAATATAATATTGAAATTCCCGCATTAACAGGGGATTTTGTAATGCAAAATCCTTTTTATAAAGCAAAAAGAAATTTTGAAGAAATTCTTCAATTACAATTGTTGAAGGTATTTAATAAAATGAATATTCATGGAATAAAAGTTTTTATTTTCCCTTTGGTTGATAATGGTCTTCCTAAAGGCAAACTTCATTTGAATAAAATTTTTTCATTTTTCAAAAACTTTAATAAAGAAATAAAGAAACTAGATATTCAGATTGCTTTTGAGTCAGGATTTAGCCCGAAAAAGACTATCAAATTCATTGATAGTCTTAAAAAGATAGGTGATTATTTTTTTTTGAATTATGACACAGGAAATAGTGCTAGCTTTGGTTTTAACCCAATTGAAGAATTCAACTTATATAATGATTTAATATTAAATATTCATATAAAAGATAGGATATTTGGTGGGTCTACAGTGCCACTCGGAAATGGTGATACAAAATTTAAAACAATAAGTAAATTAATAGATAAATATCAATATAAAAAAGGTATAACATTACAAGTAGCTAGAGCGAAAAATAATAATCATAAAAAAGTCATTATTGACTCTATAAATTTCTTAAGGGGAGTAAATATCATCTGTGATTGAAGACATAAAAGATAAAGTTTTTTTTATATCAGGTTCTACAAGTGGCATTGGATTAGGTTTAGCAAAAAATTTAGTCATCAATGGTGCAAAAGTAATAATTACAGGAACATCTATTGAAAAAATTAATCTTATTAAAAAAAATGATTTATTTAACAATAAAAATAGTCTCATTTTAAAAAAAGATTTAACTAATAAAAATAATTGTAAGTTTTCTATTGATAAAAGTATTAGTAAATTTAGAAAGATTGATTGTTTACTTTTAAATTTAGGCTCAGGTAAAAGAGACAATATTTTATCTGATGAAGACAATACTGCGATAAAAAAAATGTATGAAATAAATTTTTGGCCTTCATACAACTTAATTAATTCCTCATTACCTCACTTGATCAAGTCCAAAGGTAATGTTATTTCTCTTTCAACAATCTGCGCTACTTCAATAATTGAAAATGCGCCCCTTGGATACTCATTATCAAAGATAGCATTGTTAAAAATGATTAAAATTTTTGCTAAAAGATATGCTAAATATTCAATAAGATTCAATAGTATTGTTCCAGGAAATATTATGTTTCCTGGATCAACTTGGGATCTTAAGAAACTCGATAATTCTATAGTTGTAAAAAAATATATTAAAAATAACGTTCCGCTTAATAAATTTGGATCGATAGATGATATTTTTAACGCGGTTATTTATTTATCAAATTCTCATAGTAAATTTATAACTGGAACAGAAGTTATTTTAGATGGCGGACAAACAATCTAGATCTTTTTTAATTTCTGAGAGTCAGTACAGGAGCAGAGGCTGGCTAAAGTCTTTAAATAATCATTTCAATGTATCGCTAATAAGCGTTATGCCCTCAGAACGAAAATACTATGAAAAAAATGATATCCAAATTAACAAAATGTATAGATTAGATAAATTTGTAGAAGAAAAAATTCATCTAAATATATTCAACATTGTTAATAATTTTGAAAAAAAAAATCATATTAATATAAGTGAATTCGTTGACACTGATAGAAAATTAAAACTTTTAAGCGATAATGAAATTATTGAATATACAGCTAAATTAATCACCTATTTCAGAAAGATAATCAATGAAAATAAATTTTTATTTTGTTGCATGGAAATCACTTGGTTTCACGAAGTAATTTTATTTTACATATGTAAAGAAAAAGGCTTAGATGTTTTTTGTCCAGATAGATGTAAGTTTTCTTTCAACAAATTTTACATTTTCAAAGACTTTAGTAGGTCTGTCTTATTAGAAAGAAAAAATAAAAAAAAACTTAAATATGCAAATCTTTTTAAAGAGCTTTCTAGACATTTACCAAAGAATAAAAACATTTATAAATATAATGAAAAAGAGTTTATAAGATTATCGCAAAGAAATAATTTTGGATTTGATAAATTCAGATTACTTATAATTTTAATTTTTAGAAAAATGAATGGTGGTTTTTATCATTATATTCATAGGAATTTGAGCTGGTATTTATTTAATAAGATAGAATGTATGATAAGAAAAAAACTACTCACTTATTTTTATAGATTTGATAAGGTTGATTTAACTAAAACAAAATACGTTTATATTCCTCTTCATGTCCAACCAGAATCTGGTATTGACCTCGTTGGAAGAAGATATAGTAATCAAATAGAGTTTATCAAAAAATGCTCTTTAAGCTTACCAGCAGGATATAAGATCATCACTAAGGATCATCCGCACGACTTTGGAAGAAAAACGGCAAATTTCTACAAACAAATTCAATCTTTTTATAATTGTAAAGTGGTATCGACCAAAACTTCTGTTCATGATATCATCTCAAATGCATCACTTGTAATTACCATAGTAGGAACTGCTAGCCTGGAGGCGTTATTGATGAAAGTTCCATCGTTATCCGCTGTAAAAATGTATTATTCTAAATTATGCGTTCAAGAAACATTTGAACCTGAGAACGAATACTTAACTGATATATTAAACAAAACTAAAAATTGGAAAAAATATAGAAATAGCTCTAGATTTAAAAAAGATTTATGTGATATTTACTCAAATAGATATGATGGGAATGTTGGGCCAATTGATATGAACCAAGATATTTTAAAGGAAGATAATATGAAAAAAATTTACCAAGTGTTTGAGGAGCTATGTAATGTCAAAAATTAAATCTTTAATGAACAAAAAATCATTTAATTCATCAACTAAAGTTTATGACCAAATTTTTAAAGAGTCAAAGTGGTATGTAAAGACAAAACTTAAAGCTCGAGGAATACATGATGTTATTGCCCATGAATTTTTTAATAAGATTAAAAATAAAGATGTTCTTGATATTGGATGTGGATATGGCCGATTTTCGTTTTTAGTCCAGGACTACGCTAAGAGCGTTACAGGAATAGATAGAAATACCCAATCAATTTTAGTAGCTAAAGATTTGCAAAAACATATATCTAATAAATCCAATTTAGAATTTATTACATCAAGCATTGAAGGATTCAAAACAAAAAAAAAATTTGATTTTATTCTTTTAAGCGGAACTTTAGAGCACCTAATAAATACTAAATCTATTGCAAAAAAAATATCTTCATTATTAAAAAGAAATGGCACTTTTGTATCAGATAGCCCATCTGAATTTAATTCTAGAGGTCTAATACATGGATCCCTTTGGAAATTATTTGATTATCCAATGACACTTTCAGATGTGGATATTATAACACCAAATAAAATGGAAAATATTTTCAAAAAATTTGGAATTCAAATCAATAAGAATTGTATTGGCACTCTTTATTCCAGAGCTTGGGGAGAAAATGCATTATTTGATCTATTTGAGAGATTGCCAAATGTTCAAAAAGATCTTCACAAACATAATCAAAAGATGAAAATTAATAATTTTTTTGATTGGTACTCCGAGGGAAATAAATATTTTGTTGAATTTTTTAATTTTATGATTGAAAAGAAAATTCTTAAAAAAATCAAACCTTTTAAAAATAGAAATAATCCTATAAAACAAAAATTTAAATCCAAAAATATTAATAGGAAAGAGGCATTTGATTATATGGATATTGATTTTTCAATAGACCCCTACTATAGTGTAAATAGTACCTTTTCTAAATTATCAGGAAATATCATTTATTATGGAAAAAAAGTTAATAAAACTTGACAATAAGATAAACATAAATTCAAAAAAACAATGGAAGTTTGATAGCTCGGTTGTATCCACTTTCGACTCTCATATAAACAAATCTGTTCCAAATTATGCTGACTCTCATAATCTTATATTGTCTTTGGCAAAGGATTTGCTTTCTGAAAAATCAAAAGTTCTTGATATAGGTTGTTCTACTGGAACACTTTTATATAAACTTTATAAAGAAATAAACTTTGATCTTGATCTTGTAGGTATTGATATTTCAAAAGATATGATAAATTTTGCAAAAAAAAATATCAAACATACAAAAATTAAGTTTTTTAACTGTGGTCTTTCTAAATTTAAACAATCAAAGTTCGATTTTATAATCAGTTTTTACACATTACAGTTTATGCATAGCACAGAAAAAAAAGAATTTCTTGTAGACTCATATAAGAAACTTAATAATGGGGGTCATATGATAGTTTTTGATAAAGTTACTGAAGAAACTGGTTGGGAACAAAAAATCTTTCAATCCGCATATGATGATTTCAAAAGGCATAATGAATTTAGTAATGAAGAAATTTATAACAAAACTGAAAAATTAAGGGGTGTCTTGCATCCCAATTCTAGGAAAGAAAATTATAAAATTTTCAAAGAAATTAACTTTAAAAGTATTTTCCTCTTAAGTAAAAATCTTTTTTTTGAAGGCTATCTTTTAAAAAAATAACTAAAAATGGGCCAGCCAAAAATTGCTGTAATAACTGGTGGTGCTGGTCTTTTAGGTCAAAGCCACACCGAAGCACTTCTAGAACTTGGTATAAAAGTTTATGTTTCAGATATAAATGTCAAAAATGCGAAAATTTTTTGTGAGGATATTAATAAAAAAAATTATCTTGGAAAGGCGTTTCCTTTAAGACTTGATGTAACAAATGAAAAATCAATTGATCTAGCTATAAAAAAAATAAAAAAAATAGATATTTTGATTAATAATGCTGCATTAAATCCAACTTTAAATTCTTTAAAAAAAAATTATAAAAAAAAAAATTTTAATTTTCATAATATAAATTTTTCTACATATCAAAGAGAGATAGATATTGGTCTGACAGGATATTTAAAATGTACAGTTAAATTTGGAAATTTAATGGCCAAAAATAAAAAAGGTGTAATATTGAATATAGCGTCTGATCTATCTGTGATCTCGCCAAATCAGAATCTTTATAACAAAGAAAATTCTAAGGTTTTTGAATATTATAAACCAGCTTCATATTCAATTATTAAACATGGAGTAATTGGTTTAACAAAATATTTTGCAACTTTTTGGGCGAAAGATAATATCAGGGTCAACTCACTATCACCTGGAGGTGTCTATGATAATCATAACAAGAACTTCATAAAAAAAATAAAAAAACTTATTCCAATGAGTCGTATGGCTGAAAGAAATGAATATAAATCTGTGGTGCAGTTTTTATGTTCTGATGGTTCAAAATATATGACTGGCCAAAATATTGTTATGGATGGTGGAAGAAGTGTATGGTAATTTCTGAAATTATTTCTCAAACTTTCTTTTTGATAAAATTAAATCAAAAAAGAAATTACTTATATTTTTTTTTAATATTTTTAATTGTTTTTTTTTTATCAGAAATTCTATTTATATTAGGCTTCCCAGAAATTACTAAACTTTTTGATATTAATAATTTTGATAATATCAAAAATACTTTTGAAATTAATTTGATTTTATTTTCTATCGATAATATTTATACATATACTTTTATTTTTATTATTAATTTTCTTATTAAAATCTTAATTCTAAAAATAATTGTCAACTACAGCGCGGATATAACTAAAAATATATCTCAAGAGTATCTCTCTTATTACTTAAATGAACTTGATAAAAATAATGATCAAAATTTATTTGATGAATTTAGGTCTAATCTAACAGTGAGATTGGAAATATTATATTCACATTTTTTAATTCCTGCTTTTACTCTTATTTTTACTATAATTGCTTTGTTATCTGGTATTATTGCGTTATGTATAATTAATATAAAACTGACTGTTTTTTCAATTTCATTATTTTTATTTTGCTATTTCTTTTTCTTTATTTTAAGTAAAAAAAAATTAAAACAAAATAATATTTTAATTAAAGACTCTTCTTTAAAATTAACAAACACAGTAGATAATTTGCTAAAAGACTATAAAGGCTTAATAATTAACAACGATATAGAATTTATCAAAAAACAATTCATTAGGCTGAATTATGATTTAAAAATTAGTTACGGTATGAACCATTTTCTTGGTCAAATACCAAGATATTCTATAGAAACTATTGGATTTATATCAATTATTTTATTTGCAACACTGACGTCTAGCAATCTGATGCCAAAAAATTTATTTATATTTTTTACTTCCTTTGGTCTAGCTGCAATTAGACTACTACCTGTATTTCAAAGATTTTATTCATCTTTAACTACTATATTTGGTACTAGAAATACTTGGGGGGAAATTCTTAAAATTACAAAAAATAGCTATCTAAGAAAAAAAAATATACAGAATGTTTATACTCAAATAGAAAAGTTTAAAAATTTTGATCAGTTAAGCGTAAAAAATGTTAATTACAGTTATATAAAAAAAGGTAAAGAATTGAAACTTTTTGAAAACAATAATTTTTTATTTCAAGTTGGAAAAACATATTTAATTCGAGGTCGCTCTGGAAAGGGAAAAACCACACTGCTTGATATCATATCTGGTATTAAAAAACCTAATAGTGCTGAATTTTATATCGATGGAAATAAGATCAAAAACTTAAGTGATTGTGTAAATGTTTATTATCTATCGCAAGATGCCTCTATTCCAAATGGAAATTTTTTAAATTGGTTTGATAGGAAAGCTATGAATAACGCAACTAAAATAAAAAAAATTAAAGAACTATTTGAAGTTTGTAATATTTCTAATTATTTGCCTGAAAATTTAAATGAATGGGAAATAAAAGATAATTCAAGAAATTTATCTGTTGGACAAAGACAAAGAATATTTATAGCAAGAGCAATATGGAAGAATTGTAAAATTATTATTCTTGATGAACCCACGTCCGGAATGGATAAAAATAATGAAAACGATTTTTTAAAACTTATTACTAGTTTATTGAGAAATTCAATAATATTAATTGCTACTCATTCCATAGATGGCAATAAAGAAAATAGCAATCTAGTCACAATAAATCTTGATTAGTCATAATTTTATTGGATAGATAAAATAATAATGGAATTGGATAGAAATAAATGATTGAAAGCCAATTGTTGAAGAAATTTCCTGTGGGGATCAATGGCCATAAACTAATGATAACAGCTAATAATAAAAATAGAGATGTAAATCTCTCAGAATTCAATGAGTTTCTAAATAGAAGAATTTTAAAAAATCTAAATAAAATAAAAAAAAATAAAACAGATAAAAACAAGAAACCAAAAAATCCAGTTTCAGCAAATAATTGAAGGTATGTATTATGAGGATGAGTCGAGCATTTCAAATGCGACGTTGAAAGATAGTTTTTACATATATCTCTAAAAGACCAAGGGCCATGACCGGTAAAAATGTCATCCCCAATCATTTTAATCGCAGCATGATATATTTCTTCATGATCATCTGAATAAGGAAGGTATTTAAAAATGATATTTGGAGTATATAGCTTTGATTCAAATTGCTCTAAAGTTACATTATACAGTCGATAAAAAGAATTTTTTTCAAAAATAAAAAAAATAGAAAATAAAAAAGTAATGATTGAAAAAATAATTATTTTATGGGAATTTTTTTTAAATAATAAAAAGATAAATAATAAATCAGAAAATATTAAATATAAAAATGCAGCTCTTTCTTTGCTTAATAATACAACTAGATTTGTCAAAATAAAAACAAAAATAAAAAAATAAAAGTTTTTTCTCGGCTTTAAAAAAAAATATAATGCACATAAGATTGGTAACAACCTAGATAAATAACTTCCTAATATTAATTGTTCACCAAAGAGTCCTGATAATCTCACCTCTATTGGCATTAATAAAAAGTTTATTGAAAAAAAATATTGGAATATTGCATCACAACAAACAACAAAAAAACAACATAATAACCAAAAATAAATCAATTGTATTAATTCATCTCGATATTTTGATAGCAAAAAATAAGACCCAACTACAAAAAAGAAAAATCTAATATGTGTAAAAGTTCCTAATAAATATTTAGTTGGATTCTCAGATAAAATACTTGATAGCAATAAAATTAAAAAAAATATTATAAATAAAAAAATAAATTTTTTAAAACTTACAAATATTTCTTTATTGAATTTGAAGGAGCAATATAAACCATAAAAAGCTAATAAAGTTAAAAATAAATCTGGAAGAAATGGTCCTGAAACCAGAGTCAATGGAATAAGTATCAATAAATAACATAAAAAATATTCAATCTTATTTTCACAGCTAAGTAAAAAAAATTTACTATAAATAATTCCTCTAAAACTACTCAATTTTTGAGATATAGAGTTTGTGTAGGATATGCAAAATCAGAGTTATTATTTTTTACAATTTCTCTAATCTTTATCAAAATTTCTTCATTTATGGAAAGGTAACTCTCCCAATCGGGTGAATTAACAAAATAGGAAAGATATAAATCAATTGAGCTTTCACCAAAACTATTTAATTTTACAATTAGGTGATAAGAGTCGTCTTGTTTTATTTTTTCATGATTTTTTAGGAATATATAAGTCTCACTTAAAATATTTCTAATATCAGAAGTTTGAGTATCATAAATTAAATTAATTAATTTGTTTGTTCTTCTAAATTGTCTTTTGTTAAAATTAATTATTGGTTTTTCGGAAATATAACTGTTTGGAAAAGACATTTCTGATGTGTCAAGTAATCTAATTATAGTTGATCTAAGACTTATTTTTAAAATTGTGCCCTCTATATTTTCATCAACTTTAATGTAATCACCAACCTTAAGATTTTTTTCAAGTATTATTTGTATTCCAGAAATTAAATTTTGGAAAAAGTCTTTAGCTCCTAATGCAACCGCAACTCCAAAAAGTCCTAACCCTGCAAGTATTGGGGCCAAATCTATTCCCCAGACTTTTAAAATGAAATATATACAAAAAAATATAATTAAAAAATTAAATATTTTTTCGATCCAATATTGCATCCCTTTATCTTCAAAAAAAACTTGATCTGATAAAATTTTTAAGAGATTGCTTGATAGAAAAAATATATAATGAAAAATGATAACTATACAAAAAGATTTAAAAATATTTTGTAAAATTAGATTTAAATAGGAATTAAAATTATAAGTATTAAAGAAAATATAAAAAGGGATAAATAATATAAAAGTTTTTATCTGAAAATTTATAATGCGATGTAAATTTTGATTTAATCTGGATTCTTCAATCCTAAAGATTTTAAATACAAAGTTTAAGTAAAATTTTGTCAAAGAGTTTTTTAAGATTAATAAAAGTAAAAAAGTTATAGCAATAATATAAATTTTATAATTGCCATCGTTGGTTAAAAAAAAATTTAAAAATGGTTCTAAAAATTGAGACACTTATTCAAAATATATATACATTTTAATGGAGTTTCATATAAAATTTTATGATGAATTCATTAATATTTAAAGATCTTCCTCTAGTAAGGCAATTTAGAATGAAATATTATAGAAAAATTTTAAGATATATTTACTTATTATTTAAACCTAATTTTAAAGTTTTAAAAGATTTTGAAAACTATTCTTTAATCCTGGATTTAAGTAAACAAACTCAATTCAGAATGAATTATTTTCCTTATGAAAGAGAAAACTATTTGCTCTTTAAAAAAGTTATAAAGAGTAGTGATCTCATAGTTGAAATTGGATCACATATAGGTTTTTTTACTATTTTTTTTGCATCAATTGTTAAAAATGGAAAAGTTTTAGCTTTTGAACCTGAGTCAAATAATTTTCGCGCATTAAAACAAAATGTTGACCTTAATTCATTTAATAATGTAGAGATGCATAATTGTGCCATTGGCCAGGAGATTTCAAAAAAATATTTTGTATTAAATAATGATAATGACGGTGGTCATAAAGTCTTTAATGATAAAAATAGTTTAGACTACATGGTTGACTATACTATTTTGAAAAAAAAAATTGACGTTTATCCTCTTTCAAAATTCTCCAAGAATATCGATAGAAAGATAAAAATTCTAAAAATAGATACAGAGGGAAATGAGGAAGGTGTGATAAAAGGATGTAAACCAATACTTTCTTCCAAAATTCTCAAACCAAAATATATTATTATTGAGACAGTTAATATTGAAGGATTAGAGGTTATGTATAACTATTTAAATAAGTTCAATTATAAAATATTAGAACCAAAAACAATGAATAAGTATAATCTTTCAAAATACTTAAAAATAAATAAAAAGATAAATTACGAAACAGTTTTTTGTAGTTAAAAAAAACTGGGCTGCAAAAAATTGCAGCCCATGAAAATATAGTTACATCATGCCCGGCATACCGCCGCCCATACCGCCCATACCGCCCATATCAGGCATTGCGGGAGCAGATTTTTCTTCAGGTTTATCTGTAATCATTGCTTCAGTTGTTGTAAGTAAAGCTG
>MDSZ01183758.1_pt1 | contig 10720 bp, 15 predicted proteins | sample 811201 | NCBI WGS metagenome assembly MDSZ01 (sample SAMN05326647, study PRJNA326480) | marine metagenome | isolation source: seawater | place: Indian Ocean: North | collected 2010
AGCAGGTAATTCCCTAAATCCCAATCCTGTTTTCACAAATGGTGCAATTTACCAGGCAGCAGGAGATTGGGGAGTCGATGCCTATTCGGCACTTCGCCCGCAAAGCGATGGCGATTTAGTACTAACTGCTGGTAATACAATCGAAGAATACTCCGCAATTGTTCATGGCCAATGGTCAGGATTAGGATATAGTCAGAATGCTTTTGTCCATCATGAAGGTGATTGGTTTCAGGCAACTGGAACAAGTGCTCTTAGTACTGATATCCCAAAAAATCCATCTGTAAGTATCAATTCGACGGAAGGATTTCAGGCAGGTTCATTTGTAAAATTATCTGCACTTCCAGCCGGTTTCGCTCAAACAGGAATATATCAAGCGTCAAGCGACTGGAAGGGTGAGTTTAATGCCAAGAGTGCATACAGTTCAGGCAATGTTGTGTATGATGGTTCAAACTGGGTGAGACTAAATGTCACCCATCATGGTCAGTGGCAGGGGCAAAACATGGCTGTTACCATTAATGATGGTGATTATGTTGAGCACGATGGTAATATCTATGAAGCAACTTCAGGTGGAACGACAGCTAACTTGTATACAGCAAGACCTGATGATGGATCTGGAACATGGACTTTAGTTGGAGATGCCATGAGTCCCACAACTGGTTTTGGTGCCGGTAATATCCAGACAGTAACTGCTAACACTGCCGGCGATGCAACAAGTTTAGATACCTACTTTACCTATGCACCATGGCAACTTGCTGAACCTGATACAGGAAACGGCGGTAGAGTAGATGTAACATCAGAGTTTACCGATATCGATAATACCCTGAAGTGGACTAAAACCCACTACACTCATCTGAATGGTTCTACCGTAAACACGAGCTACACACGCGGTGATAACATTCTTCATCAGGGTAAACACTATATCTACACCAGTGACCTTGATTCGAACAATGCACAGTTCTTTGGCCAGGACGGATACACAGAGTTTACGGAACTCTTGGCTAGAGGTGCCATTCGCGAGGTTCCTATGTATGTTGATACAGTGGGTGGCGGAGGTTCCGCTGGTGCTCCTAGCGATGTATACTTCCGACCAAATGAAAGCCTTAGTTATGTTGACCGTTTGCCTTCGGGTGAAGTACGCACTACTAATGTTGCCCGTCGTACCGATGCCCCACTGCCTCCAGGAGACGAGATTTATAACTCTCCCGACGATGCATACTATGGTGGTCTTCAGGCAGGCAATGATGGTCTTTATGGCACCATGGATGATTATTATGATGCCAAGGCCTTTTTAGATCAGGCACAGACTAGTCCTCATGTAGATGCCGATGCAGACAACAATAAAGAACTGCTCGATACAAATAATACCTTGGCCGACTTCAGTGTTGCTGACTTCGTTGACTTCATTCAAACCCTCGCAAATGTACGTGCGGTGAACGGTGGTACAATGTCCCGCCTGAGCTATGCCGAGCGTATCCTTGAAGAGAATGAGATCAATCTCGGAGCAGCCGCATCCAGGATTATGGATACAGATATGGCCTATGAATCAACTAAGATGGCACGCCAGAATGTACTACTACAGGCAGCCGCATCGATGGTGACTCAGGCAAATCAATTGAACGCCGTTGTTCTAAGTCTTCTTCAGTAAGATTGGAATAGTCGATCTGTTTAACTCATTCGATATAACCCACTCACAAACCGTTAATTACTAACGCAAACGGAAATGAAATTCGAATCATACAGGATTATTAGATTCGGTTCTGAGAGCCACTTTATGCTCACTAGTCTCGGGGAGAGCCTGCCGGAAAATTCCGGCAGGTCCCCAGACTTCCGTTTGCCTCAAAGAGGCAAAACTCCATCTGAAGGAAAACACCCTTCCATTTGCAGGATTTACTCCTCTAGTGGCTGTCGTTCCGGGAGAGCTATTTCTTTCACGAATTACCAATTTGCACCATTCCAAGTAGCTAGCTGGAGGGCTAGAAATGCCTGCTTAACAAAACAGGATAATTTCAGTCCCCACCCTCCCCCAGTCAATCAATTTAAAAACAAGATTCTTTGTGCAGGCCACCGAACTCAAGGAAGTAAATGTTTTCACTTTTCATAATTATTAAAGCAAATGATATCAACATCGACATATGATTCATCAATGGGATTCAACCAGCAACCACCGGGTTCTTGCTTTATGGATGCCACGAAGTCTCAAGCATTACACAAGTGTGATGCTCAGAATAAAGGTAATCGATTCAAAACTCCTGAAAGACCTAAATTACCAACAGATACCGGAATGTCATATGCAAATCATTTCACTTCAGTCCTTGGCAAGGGGAGCAATATTGCCACTTTTCAATCCACCTTACTAGAGGAAGTAAAGACTTCCCACTTTTCATAATTATCAAAGCAAATGATATCAACATCGACATATGATTCGTCAATGGGATTCAACCAGAAACCACCAGGTTTTTCTTACATGGATGCCACGAAGTTGAAAGCAGTTCACAATGGTGATTCTCATGATGCAGGTAGTAGATGGTACGCCTCTGAAAGACTTGAAGTCTCTATCGATGCGCAAATGTCATATGCAAACCATGCCGCTGCAGTATCTGAAAAGGCAATCAACACAACCACTTTATTAAATGAGAATGCTCTCAATATTAGTGAGTATCTTAAAAGATTAAATCTTAAATCCATTAATAGGAACTGAATATGAATAACCCATCAGAGGATAATCCATTTCATATGCTTGCATCACGCTTGCGAACTAAATGTCATCAATCAATCAGTAATACAAGTAATTGCGATCAAGTCTCCTCGGCAAGACTCTTTGAACCCAACGGCAGGCGACTGCAAGGAAACATGATAGCACTGAATAGAGAGGCTCAACTACCTATGGCTGATTTTAATCGCACATCATGCGAACTGAGACTAGCGAGCACGAGTCTACGCAAGTCCATTTCGCGCAAGAAGAGTTCCAGGCTTACCTACGGGATTTTGGGTTACTCTTACGGAATGTAGGAACCGAACAACTATAAATTTTTCATTTTCAAAATAATAATCATGTCAAATTCGAGACTACCAGATAAGAGAAGCAGGAGATTGCGTTATCGCGATTTGTTTCTCGCAATGTCGAGACCAGGATCTGCGGTGAAGCGTATGATGCTGTCCGATAAGTTATGTCTGGGCAGTGAGCCTGAAACCATTGGTTGTGGGTACGATCAATTGACAGATGATACACTAACCAATCGGTCAAATGACCGTTCAATATGGAGAGGACCTGATAGGCTCAAGTAGTAACACAACTGGCGGCACATAAGCAGGATATCCATAATCTTAATACCAAGCCTTACGAAAAACTAGAAATATATACATTGGATCTACGGGGAGATTTTCACCTCGCAGCTTAACAATCACGATACAACTGAAGTTAATCAAAGTAGTAAAACATACCTCTTGATCCATAAAGCACAGCAAATGCAAAGATATTATAAATTTAATGTTAATTAATATATATACACTACTTAACATTTTATCGCTAAATACTGATTATTAGTGGTAAATGATAATCATTTAAACCTGAAATATAGAATTTGTAACCCAAACACACGAAATTATTAAAGTTATGAAAGAAAAAGTTCATTCATCATCATTGCTGCCGGCAGAATCGGCAAAATTCACCCATTCTATTCGGGAGAATCAAAATAACCGCGGATTTGCTAAAGTGGTGGCAGGAGGGAGGATTGTCAGACTTCGTAATGAAGTTCCTTTTTATGAAAGGCTAGTTACGGGACAACCTGCTGTATCTGACTCCCAGGGACTTAAATCAAGAGCTATTCTTGAGTCAGTCACATCCAATTTGGAAGCGGGTATCAATATGGTGGATAGACAGGAAACTATTCTGGCCAAAATTGGGGGGCGCTTGTCAGATATTGCATTATCTCTGAACAAGTCGAGGGACCCTAACCTTTCTCATCAAGACAAAAACGAGGCACAGCAAAAATTTATAAAGTCAAGAGACTTTGTCCGTAATGCAGCACTTACGACCTACGACAATACCGCACTTTTTTCAAACGGACCAGCTAAACCTGTAACGGTTGCTGTTCCGTCGGGATCAAAATGGGAAGGAATATCTGTGGACCGGATAAACCTTTCACAACCAGGCTTAATCACTATCGATAAAGGAAAGGTTTACGGTGACGGGCCTGGGTACACCCTGGATCCTGGGACCATTAAACGTGCTTTTCAGGAATGGAGAGAGCTCTGTGTAAGCAATAGCATGCAGTATTCACTTCTCGCTGACCGCCTTCACGGTATCAGGTTGAAACTGGATGATCTTCTTAACGGGAAGGATTGGCATGCACCAAGAGAATCAATCAGCAACATGGGTCCTCTCAGTCGCCCTCACCTTCAAAACTAATGAGGAGATTATCAATTATGAGTAATAAAATTAGAAAATTTATGTGTGAACAGCATGACCGGAAGTCATGCAAAGAAATACCCCAAACTGCCACAAGGATGTGGTTATCCCAAAAATCATAACTCAAGGAGGAAAATAAAATGCCGATAGTAGTAAATAGTAATGTGACCGCCACCACGGCGTCATTCAATCTCTCTCACGCCAACGATGCACTTCGCAAAAGTCTTGCCAGGCTTTCATCAGGTAAGCGTATCGTTAACCCTGCGGATGATGCAGGCGGGATGGCTGTAGCTTACAAATTACAGTCAGCACTCACACGAACGGAGGCAGTTCGCCAGAATATTCAAAACGGTCTTTCTTATCTACAGGTTCAGGATGGTGCTTTGGAGGTTGCAGGAAAGATTCTCAGCAGAATGGCTGAGCTAAGAACCATGGCTGCAGATATCACAAAGAACAGTTCAGATATCGAAAACTACTCCAAGGAGTTCGTCGAATTGCAGTCACAGCTTAAGCAGGTGAAACAGCAAAAATTCAATGGCGTCGAAGTATTTGCTGAAAATGATCAGCAGTTGTCCGAATTTAATGGTGATCCGGCCCAAATAAATATCGGCTCAGGCGATTACCGTGATGCCACAGGTGCACAGACCTACGATAAATTTTCAAGGACTATCCTTACTGCTGAATCTGGTTTAGCGACGGACGGAAGTATCTCACTAAATGTTGTAAACTTGGAGTTTATACTTTCACTTGGTGCCCTTGGTGACCTTGGTGGTTTTAACAATGCCGGCACAGGAGTTTCTTTCTCAACTGTCGCTCTTAATGGAAGCACATTCCTAAGTAATATAACTGACATCAATATCAGTTTCTTTACAAGAGCCATCGAAAAGCTATCAGACATGCGTGCCGAAAATGGTGCCGAGCAAAGTCGTTTGGGTATGGCCTCAGATCTTTTGATGCAGAATCAGACAAACCTTGAAGCTGCTTATGGAAGAATTATGGACGCCGATATAGCCCTGGAGTCCACAAGAATGGCAAGGCAAAATGTACTTGTGCAGTCCTCGGCTGCAATGGTTGCCCAGGCAAATCAGTTAACCAGCATCGCACTGACCGTTCTCGGCTAAAAATAACACTTGCGAAAACTACTGAAAGAATTTCGGTCATGAAACTGTCACTTACAAATCAAAACGGAGACGCAATTCCAATGGATTGTTATCCGCCGAGAGGTGTTCGTGCTACACTCCTTAATGCACCTCCAATTTCGCTTGGAAGTAAAGGGAATATAAGGTGTGAGTTCATGTTTCGATTCTTTTATGTAGAGCATTCGATAGATCACAATTTGTGTAAAGCTGGAGTGCATAGGATTCTTTATGACAGTCCTCCATTAATATCTATTTGGAGGACAAAGATGATGGGTCTAAAATATCCGCTACAGACTTTTTCTGATCAATTTACTGATCTCAATCTGTTCTCTTCCCTGCGGATCCATGAAGGTCATAAGGAAAGTTCGGATTCACTGAAAAAGGCAGAGCTTACCCAATTCGATATGGATGATGGAAATCCTCAACTGGTAAGGAACCTTAGGCTCAGCAAACCAGTTACTCATGGAGCATATTCACAATGTTACAAGGCTGAGATCATGTGTCTGATCAAAGAGATAAATGAACAGTCCAGGAAGCATTTCAGATTATTCAGCAATGCTTTTATGTTAAGGAAGTCTCTCTTGTTCCGTCGGTTTAGACTGTGGAGGAGGATTTTACTTACAGGTAAATTGTTCATTCACAGTCTTATCAGTTCACTTATCATACAAAGAGTACATTTCCGGGCGTTATGCAGTGAAAACAATTACTCAAGTGGTTTACCTAGAGATAAGCAATCATTGGGGAGGAATCTCAAGCTATCTGTCTCAATAATTCTACATTGGGGCCACCGTTCAATTTTAGAATTTATGCAGCACCTAGTTCCATCAAATCATGAAATGCTGCTAACCGATTAGTAACACAAACACGAATGAGTTTATAAAAAAATACCAAACTATTGTTAACCATATTCAATTTTACACTTAATATTATAAATGAGATATTTTCACACACATAGTCCGAATCAAGACAGTAAGACAGACCTGCTCTCTATCGGCAGAGGGCAGGCAGTCTTACCTGAAGATTCATCCGCCTTTGGAAATGAATATTCAAAAGATAGGCACAAGAATGTTTATTCTGAAAAAGACCGGGTAAGCCAGACTCGCGAAAACTTATCCACAGCAGTGTCTTTCACTGAAAGACAGAAGAAAGCACTACTAGAGATATCTGAGACAATAAGTCTATGGAAAGCTGAAGCTTCCATGCGGAAATCGAAAGAAAATCTGGCATGCTTGTTTCAGGAACCTCTCATCCATTTGTCAAACAGCAGATATCTGGATCAGTACTTATTTGACGACGGGTCCACTCCACCTCTCAAAGTTCATTTTAGTGATAAAGGATTAAGGGGCTTTATCGAAATACCTATTTTACCACTTAAATCTCAGCACGGCTTTAATGCACTGATAGCATCTCCAGCACTCTCAGTGGTCAATCCTTCGAGTGTGGTATTTGACTTGTGTACCTCGGAAGTAATACAGCTGCTTTTATCAGCTGATAAGACGCTCAATGAACTGAAAGAGAGGGAGTTGAAAACTGGAGATGGATTTAATCTCAGACACTTTTCCGCAAATTCGGGAAGCAAGTATCGACTTTCTCAACCTTCACTTTTCGTGAAGATCCTGCGGACCTTTGGGATTTTATCACCATTTTCTCAATCTTCATTGCGAGGACTCCAATCATGAGACGCATGGAAGTACTAATTTTTACCCCACATATGGGTGCCGGACCCATCACTAATCCGGTAATGCCACGCAGCAAGGATGCTGCCTAAAATATAATCACGGAGGAAAAATAAAATGCCAATCGTAGTAAACAGTAATGTAGCCGCAACCCAAGCTTCATTCAACTTAAGCAAGTCGAATGATGCCTTACGTAAAAGTCTTGCCAGATTATCATCTGGAAATCGGATCAATACCCCTGCAGACGATGCAGGTGGATTAGCTGTAGCTTACAAACTTGATTCTAAGTTATCACGCACCGAGGCTACTATACAAAACTCACAAAACGCCCTGTCTATGCTTCAGGTTCAGGATGGTGCTTTGCAGACCGTAGGAAAGATCCTCGATCGCATGGCCGAATTAAGAACCATGGCAGCAGACATAACCAAGAACAGCGGAGATATTGAAAACTATTCCAAGGAATTCAATGAATTGCAAAGTCAGATCTTTCAGATCCAAAAGCAAAAATTCAATGGAATTAGCATCTTCTCCACAACTGGAAGTAACACAACATCCAACGGCCTAAATGCTGCAACAAAAGATTACAATAATGGCGCTGAAACCTATCAAGGTTACAGCAGGACATTATACACTGCAGCTTCGGGCTTGAGCGACGATGGAAGTATCTCGATCAATATTGTTAATCTCCAGTTCGTCACAAGCGTAGCTGGTGGTAATATTGGTGGTTTCTCTGGAACAGGAGGTGCTACTTATTCTGCAGTTACTAATATCACCGACATCTCTATAGGTGCATTCGTAACGGCAATTGAAAAGCTCGCGGACATGCGTGCTGAAAACGGTGCAGAGCAAAACCGTGTCATGAACTCAATTGGATTGCTCCAGACCAATATGACCAACCTGGAAGCAGCACATGGTCGTATCATGGATGCTGATATTGCTCTCGAGTCTACCCGTTTTGCGAAGCAGAACGTGCTCGTGCAGGCAGGTGCAGCCATGACGGCTCAAGCCAATCAGTTGACCAATGTCGCACTCCAACTTCTCGGATAAGCAATAAGTCATCATCTTTCTCAACTCTCTCCGTCCGCCCTTCAATGCGGCGGGCGGGGGAGATGGGAAACGTAATCTTAAATTAACCAATTATTAACGCCAAAAAAATATGGAACTCACAAATCATAGCTTTTTAGAAACCAGAAGGGACTACCTGTATGCAAGCAATGCAAGAAAGCTTGCTTCGGACCGACTTTCTTCAGGTGACCGACTTTCGGCAAGCAAACATGATCTCGGTGCCATTGGCGTATCGGCAAAATTAAATACTCACAGGATTAAAAAATTTGCCGAGAAAACAAATCTACAAAATTTCCACACTTATCTTGATTCACAACTGGATGGACTAAATCAGGCTAAGAGAATTTATGACCGCATGAGTGTTTTGGCCACCAAAGCACTCGATCCAGCACTTGCAGACAACGGGACCGATTTAAAATCTTTAAATCAGGAGTTTCAGGAACTATCCGTCGAACTCGATAAGATAGTAGATGCTAAAGTAAATGGTCAGCGCTTGTACGGGGGTCGAAGTGTCGATTTTACGGAGGGGATTTCTGACAAACATATAACTGAAGGTAATACCACTCCTTTGACACCTAAGTACACCTCGGTCGATGTCGGAACAACTTCAGGCAGTATGACCATAAAGTTCAGTACTGGTTCAGCACCTGATCAAGTCTATTTATTCAGGGGAAAATTACCTGATGAACTTCAGGAATATTTTGAACCTGAGACTTATTACAGTGATACAAGTGATCCAAGCAGTTTAAAACCCAATAGTAATGGTGCTAGAGATAAAATAATAGAACTACAGGGTAAGTTGGATAATCATTTCGATACCCATGGTCTTTTTACGACTGGTTCCTGGTCGACGAGAGGTACAGCAAAGCCCATTAATGAAGATTTACCACCCGGTCACGCTGACCGTAACTTTGACACTTTTACAGTCAACTTTGATGACTGCATGACCAAGGTTAAAACAGAGTATGACAGCGGAAATACAGGTCCTGGCGGAAATTCTCACTCCGAATCTGATGAACTGGGTGAAGCACAATACAATGATCTTAAGAATGGATTCGAGGATTGGGGTGACACAACACCACCCACAAAGCCTATTACAAACGGTTTGCTGAGAGAAAGTGTAGCTGAATTATCCAAGGTAGATGATCCTAACTTTCTCACGATGGTTGGGTTAAATTATAACAAAAACCTAACTGGACCTGGCTCAGTGAATGATGCGATTTACGAGGTAAAAGCTGAGTTTAATCCGTCGTTGCCGGCAAATGATTTGGTCATGCCGTCAACGAATTCTACTTTGCCCGGCATATCATTTGGTAGTCTTGGATGTGGTGATATCACAACCAAGGAGAATGCAATGTCAGTACTCTCCTCAATTTCTGCAGAACTGGAAAACCTCACTGATTCATTTGCCGCAGTTGCCGCACTACAAAGCCGGGCAATAAAGCAAACAAAACATCTTAATGCAAGTGAGGTCACTTATGAGGCTGCCACAAGTCGTGTAAATGATACGGACTTTGCCAAAGAGGCTACCGACCTGGCCCGTAATTCCCTCAAGGAAGAGTTAGCCGTACAGATGATGTCAAAGTCGGCCAGACTCAAGGATGTTCTTATACCACTTACAACCAATCATTTTCGATCACATTTTCTTAAATCCACGCTTTGATCATTAATCATTCAAAAAATCTTTTTTCATAAATAACCATGCCAATTGTAGTAAACAGTAACGCCAGTGCTATCTCTGCATCATATAACCTGAGTAGGTCAAATGATGCTCTCAGGGCTAGCCTCGAAAAACTATCTTCGGGGAAGAAGATTAATCGTTCGAGTGATGATGCTGGAGGCATGGCTGTGTCATATAAGTCGGAGTCAGATAACCGTGCCGAAAGAATAATGTACGATCCTGCAAGTAAGTATTCTGCAGTAACCGAAAAGATTGCCGATGCCCATGCCGAAAATGGTGCTGAGCAAGATGGTTTTCTTTATGCAACCAATAATCTGGAGCGAAAATACAGGAACGCTAGGGCAGCTTATGTACGAATTGTCGATACCGACAACGCCCATGAAAAATCATTTAGTAAATCCCTGACACATGATGGTGCCGCGATGACTTCTCAGACCAACCAATTAACGAACATAGCCCTTCAACTGATCGGATAAATGAAAGCATTTACGGATAATAAAGAACTATTAAGCAGTAACATGAATGCCTTTCATGGAGTACCCCCTCCCCTTTCGAGTGAAGAATTTAAAACTAACTCCCATCCAAAATTAATCGTAACCACGGCAGGGATGCCGAACACCCAAAACACATAAAATCAAGGAAGATAAAAAATGCCAATCGTAGTAAACACCAACACGAGTGCCATTACGGCCTCATTCAATCTTAGTCGAGCCAACGACGCCCTCAGGTCCAGCCTGGAGCGGCTTTCATC
>MDSZ01261190.1_pt1 | contig 10720 bp, 9 predicted proteins | sample 811201 | NCBI WGS metagenome assembly MDSZ01 (sample SAMN05326647, study PRJNA326480) | marine metagenome | isolation source: seawater | place: Indian Ocean: North | collected 2010
CTCACCTCGGGAGTTCGAATCTCCCCTGCCGCGCCACTAATCAAAGAAGTCATCGAACTCATCGGCCATTGACTCTGCTGCAATTCTCTTATTTCTCGCTGCAACTATTCTTCGCAGCCTCTTGAGCCGTTTGGCAATAAATGCTAGCATGATGAAGCCAATACAAAGAGTGGATAATGCAACAATGCCAGCAATCTTGAATTCCTCTTGTTCAAGACTGTCACTAAAGTTTCCTAGCCATTCGCTACCAAGTGGAGGTTCAGGTTCGGGCACTGGTTCAGGAATAACGTGCTGATTATATTGCCACCACTGGTCTTGAATGTTGATTCTTTTCACGTTAGCAGATGGGTAAAGTGCAATTGTGCGCTCATTTCCGTATTCATCTGTCGGGGTAAGTATGTAATAGAATGTTTTCATTGGTCTTATGCTTTCATCATCGATACCGCTGATTGTGTATTGGAAACTATCCCCTGGGCTATAGGTCATACCGGTTAATATTGGCTGTAATAGGGCTAAATCCATACCATTCGGTCTTTGTTCCGTGCGGTAAAGATTCCAGGTTTCGTTAGTCTCACCTGCCACAGGCCAGGTCCAAGATATTGAAATCTCATAACACATGTTCCAGTTTTTTAGTATATCGAAGCATTCTGTATCGTTAGTAAATATCGAAGTTATAGTCATGTCGGTAACTGAGGTTGAAGGGGGGGTTGAATCCCCGCAGATAAACGATGAGATCCCGTTCTCCATTGAAACATTTGCCAGGTGATTAAATGTCTTCCCAGTTCTGTCGACTGGAATTATTGCGTAAGAGGAACAAAACCCAGAAGGAACAGTAAGCAAATCTTCCCAGTTAGTTTCTGATATAGGAACGAATGCTCTAAATGAATCGGTAAGTAAATCATTCCAGAGCAACTCATTGTAATTTTCTTGCGGCGATTGGAAAATTGTTCCACCAAATTCTGGAACGACCTTCTGATGTATGTTCCAACCAAGTATGTAATCGCTATCAATACTGCCATGCGGGTCCCAGCTGAGAACGAAATTTCCTGCTGAAATTAAATTTACAGAAAAATTTCTGGCTTCAATATCAGGAGGGCCCAAGTCGCCTATGATTAGAATTGTAGTTGGTTCATACAACTTAGCAAACATAACTTGCTGGTTTACATATCCGTAGTTCTGAGTGTTAAAAAATTCCCAGTTACGATCTTCGAACGAGTCTAGTTTTCTAAATTCAACAGATGAATATGGCACTCCCTCCGGAATTGTGTGGGATAAATCAATTAGCACATCAATATAATTTTGCCCGTCAAAGGTCGAGTTGTTGCTCTCTGTATCGATCAAATCAAATTGGTATAGCATTAGAGGTACTTTGCTTCCACCTATGTTATAATCCTGAAAAGCAGCGGGTAATTCTGAATCATGTTGAATTTCGATAGTTGAACTTGATATTATGGCTGAGGCCGAGTAAAAGGGGTCATTTTCGATAGTTGTTTCCAAATAAACTGTAATACTAAAATAAATTATCTCGTTATTGCCTAGAATATCGCTACTAATTAATTTAAAATTGTGGTTCCCTAATCCGTAATTTGATGTATTTATGAGTATTTGCTGGCCATAATCAACATTGATTATACCTGAGTACCACCAAGAAAAATTAACGGGGCCTGCAGAATAGGGGTTAACATTAGCACTGACTGTGATTTCTTCGTTAGTTGTATACCAGTCTTTTTCATTATCAATCGATATATATGTAGATAATTGGGAAACTACTGAATCCGCAACTTTTTGCGCAGTGTTGTCCCCAAGGTTTGAGTCAGTTATTCCCAAAAGCTCTGTAGGAAGAGTAGCCGTGATACTGATAGAATTGCCATGGATAGGCATGTTGAAGTTACAGGTTCTCTGTTGTTCTGGTGCTAAAATTGTAACCTCGCATTGTTGGACAATTGCGTTTTGATTTATTCCGGAAACTGTTAGTTCGACATTAAAGGCGAGGGCTGTTGCATTACCCCTGTTACCTATTTTAACTGAGACCATATTTTGTCCAAACAAATAATTTGGTTCGGACGGGTTGTGACTTGGGAATATGTCACTGATGTACAGGTCTAATTCTGTGTTAATCACTATTGAAATATGATTCAGATTATTGTGATTATACAGATCTCCATACGGATCGCCACTCGAGTCAAATAGACCATATACTAGGACATACGATCCATCATGTGGATACTCAAAGGTTGGCAAGGTCATCTCAAAATCTCTGTAAAAGGATAATTTCGGAAAATTTACCCTAAACTCGTATTCTTCGGCTAACATGCTTGATTTATTATGATCCCATAATTGCCATCCAATGGATGCATTTATGTTACAACTAGAGCAGATGTTGGCACGTCCTCCAAAACTCATGTTGTATTCAGTGTTATTGGCCAGAATTTTGACACCATCGTAATTTGCCAACCCGGTTAAACTGTTAATTATATCCTCATCAGTGTTAATTTTGACATCGGTAAATTGAAGTGTTGAGTTAATCTTGAAATTAAGAACATCATCAGTTGGATTCGTGTCAAACTCGTCAAATTGATAGATAACTGTGATAGTCTGATTTAATCCATTTGGGTTAAAAGGATCTAATGATGTGTAGTTTCCTGTCTCGTCTGCTGCCATTGAAGGGATGTCAATTGTTCCATCGTCAATTCGTTGTGAAATACATGTGTTTGTCACCTCTTCGCCCAAACACACATACCAATTTATTGTCCTCGGTTGTGAAATATCTGTATGGATGTTAGTGAGTTCAACGGTAAAGTAAGTCGCTGTGTAAGCAGGAATGTAATCAAATTCAGACGGAAATGAGCCAACGATAGAGATGTTGCCTGAGGCAGAAGCCTCTGCTTTGTTGACTAAACCGATACTTGCGAGTGATGAAAAAACCAAAACAAGAACAACGAAAACACAGGAAAAACTGTTGTTCCTGATTTGCTTATCCGCCACACTCATGTGACTTCCTACCATTTGACATTCAAAGACTCATCGGCGAGAATTAACGATATCTGCCAAATTCTGTGACAATTGCTCAGTTCCATCGGCAGCCTCATGAGTTAGTTGGTCATCGCATAGGTATGAACTCCGTTCATGTTTCTCTGGAAAGGGACGAGGATGGAATGACCGCAGTAATTGAATTTCTTTCGGCATTCACGCTGTTCTTGATGATTCTCACCGCGTTTCTATCACTAGCCCAGTTAGAAATGGGTTCCAATGACACATCTGTTGACAGACTTGATCGAGCCGCTGTACAAGGTCTGAATCGAATGACCTCTGATGGTGGTTGGTATGTCCCAATCTCTGATGACGGTTCACTAGATTATTCAAATTCCACCCCGGAATGGCATTTACAACCGATATCAGATTTAAACCAAGGAATTGTTACAGCTGGTCTGATGGATAAAGACACTTTAGATTTCTATAGAATCGATGCTTTAGCAAATATTACAGAAGATAATTTGGCCAAAGGTCTAGGATTTGGAGCACAATATAGCCTATTCCTACAAATCAAAATTACAGAATCAGATAATCCCGAGCGCAATGATTTGATTTTATTCAGCGGTGGAACAGAACGTGGCACAGCACAAGCATCATCCTCAGCGTTCAAAGAAATCCAGGTTGGAGATGAACAGTTTTTGATCATCTTGGAAGTTCACAACGGTGGCAGAAAAGCCAATAATTTGCATATAACTGAAATTAGCCCACGCTCTGTATCGGGCTCTCCTGAGTGGATAGAGTTGTACAATCCAAACAACTTTGCTATTGCATTAAATGGATGGAGTCTGTCCCACAACTCTCCCAATTACAACTCTAACATATTGCTCAGAGAAGGGGTAATTTCAGGAAACTCTGTGAGCATACTAACTGGGGACCCAACTGGTCAATTGGTTGGTGACGCCGACCATGTTGTCGACCTTGGCAGCGAGGGGTTTCTGGGCGTTGGCCAATTAGATTTGCTAGATGACGGTGGCGGGTTACTAACCATCTCATATACACAATTGTCTGAATTTCAACCATTTGAGGTTATGAGGGTAGTCTGGGGTGGAGATACTGGATACTTCTTGACTCCTAGTCAGTCTCTAAAATATACGAGTGATATTTTCCCCCCTACAGAAGATTCATGGGAAGTATCGAGCAGTCCAACTCCGGGATTTTTGGATTGACTCTAATTTGTTGTTTAGGATATATGCTAATCGGATGCTTCATGAACCTCTAATGGTTAGGTCACATGTTCCCCATGCAGCCAGTTGGTATGTATTCCCGTGATAGATGTGTTACTGGAGTTCACGGTTTGGACGAGATATTACGCGGCGGAATTCCGTATGGCTCGACGGTTCTTGCCGCTGGTACGTGTGGTTCAGGCAAAACGACCTTAGGAATGGAGTTCTTGGTAAGAGGGGCAAATGCGGGCGAAGCATGTGCACATTTTACCGCAACCGAGCCATCGGTAAAGTTGTTGGAAAACATCCGACAATTTGCATTTTTTGACATGAAAATGGTTGATACTGGCTTGATTAACGTCTTTGATATGGATGTATTGTATTCATGGTTAGGACTAGAAAAATCTACATTTGATTTGGATGATGTGCATTCTTTAATCAAATCAATTGTTGATATTGTCAACACAATTGGAGTCACAAGACTAGTAATTGATTCAGTAACAACTTTGTGCTATAAGATTAAGTCAGAACAACTTATCAGAGATTTTCTGTTTACCCTCGGGAAAAAACTAGCTACGCTAGGATGTACAACAGTACTGATTGCTGAGATAACCTCGGCTACTGAGAATGCACACTGGTCATCCTTTGGCGTGGAAGAAGCGATTTGTGATGGGATTATTGTTCTGGGTGATATAGAGAGAATGGGACATCTGTTAAGATTCCTACAAGTGGTGAAGATGCGTGGGACATCTCACAGCAGAGCCAAACATGCGATCGAATTGACCCCTCTTGGAGTAATGTTGACTCCGATGTTGAAATGGGGCGCAATTAGCGACAATGTAAATCGGTGGGGGACTTGATGTGTTTGAATTAGACCAAGGGATTGCCGACCAACTTACTGAAGTATCCCTAAACAGCTCTGTCCAAGTTAGGTGTGGGAACTCTAATTCATTCATGGTGACCGCTAGCACGCTCATCCCGTTACTGCAAATGTTTGAGATGAAAGGTGTCTACATTTCGGCCAGCAGAGGTGCAGGTGAAGTCATACAAGCCTTCGAATCTGTGGGCATAGATGTGTCACAAATCCAATTTATTGATTTAGTATCGTCAGGAATTCTTGGCGGAACCAACATACCTTACAATAACGTACATTTTGTTGACAGCCCTATTATGCTGGAATCAATATTGCTGAGGACACTATACATTCTGCAAACGAATCAATCTGAGCGGAATTTCGTTTTTGTTGACAGCGTAAACGCACTTGCGATATACAATGATGATAGGATGCTTGCGGAATATCTTCACACCTTTATCAATACCTTTAGGCAGCAAGATGTCCTTTCGGTAATATTGAATGTTCCAGATCAGACACCACCACTAGTTTTGTCAAATCTAGATTTGTATTGCACAGATTTAGTGGATAGAGGGCAAGTCGTAATTCATTAGACTGGGGGGAAGCTAAATGGCAAAAGAAATCCAATTTGACCCCGAGGACGAGGATTTTTTTGGGACAGTCGGCTCCTTCGGAGTTCCAAAATTCGATAACGAGATGCGTGGCGGTGTCCCCCGCGGATTTACCATGATTGCATTCACCGATACTGGGTCTGGTAGCGAATTGTTTGCTAAACAGTTCGTTTCACCAGCGGAAGAGGCCGAGAATACAATTTACATTTCGACTAATGAAGGCCAAGCAGAAATAGTCAGAATCTTTCAAAAGTATGACTGGCCCCTCGACATCAATGTCCGAACTATTGGCGAAGAATACAATTCAAACGTATTGGAAAAGGAACTCCTAGCAAGTAGGTATCGATTGGAAGGTTTCCGCCTTGAGGATATTCAAAGGCTTGCTCAAACAAGATTTGTTGATGAAAATAATCAGGATTACTTGACCGAAGTAACTAATGAAGTAATGGCTCTTGGACCTTACTTTAGAGCAGTCGTAGATAGCTTAGATTTCTTCTTACAGAGAGACGACCCGGCTAGAGTAGTGGCCATGGTAAGAATGCTACAAGCCCATGCACAAATGTACCGTGGGCTGCTTTTCATAACTGTTTCAACTGACGGTCTATCAGCAAATGTCAAACAGGAGTTAGCTTCAATCGCAGACATGGTGCTGTCTTTTCAGGTGAGAACCATAGGAACTGATTTCGAAACATCGATGATGGTCTCAAAGTTTAGAAACGCTCCAGAAAATCTCAAGATACTTGTTTTCAGAGTAACGCCAGAAGAGGGAATAACTCCAGAAACCGTCGAGCGTATTGCTTGAAGTCAAAACGATATGTCCAAAGAGGGCGGGCTTGACAGCGCCATATGGCAGGTCGTAGCGCAACAGGAGGTTATGACCCCTCAGGTATCGATTTAGATGAATGGGAAATCCTCGAATCACAATTGGAAGAATCAATACCAAATTATGATAGAGTCAACAGACTAATGACCTTTGGCCAAGATGCAAAATGGCGGAAAAATGTCAGAAATCATGCTAGCCCAGGCATGAAAGTATTGGAAGTCGGTTGTGGTCCAGGTTCATTCGCTGAAGATATAGAAAGCGTGGACTTAACGTGTCTAGACCCGTCAGAGGAGATGCTAAAAGTCGCTAGGATACGAGTCAATAATGCTCGCAAATCGAGAGGTGAAGATCCGGCAAAATACGTTCTTGCCATTGCAGAGTCAATTCCTCTTCCGGACAACACATTCGACCGCGTATTCTGTTTGTTTTCATTCCGAGATTTTCAAGACAAGAGGAAGGGATTGCAGGAGATTTTGAGAGTCCTCAAGCCGGGGGGGCAGTTAGTTATTTGTGATGCAGGGAAAGCAAATTGGCTTCATGGGCTTGCTGGGAGGATATGGATGTCAACAGTCGTTCAGTGGATGGCTCGATATGTTACCAAGAAAAAAAATCACCCTTGGAAAGGACTCGCAAAAACATACTCACACTACGGAACCAACGGATATTACCGAAATTTAATGAAAGAAGTCGGCTTTGAAAATGTCCAAGGACGGCTCCTATTGCCATTTGGTATGGCGAGTAGATTCAGGGGTTCCAAACCACAAAACTGAATTTTAGTTTTTACTTGCTATCAAATTGAAATTACTGTAAAATCATTACACTCATAAACCCCCTTCATTTGGACAAATTTACTGGTGATGACTTTGACAATGGCTGATGTCCTGCGAAAAATCAAACAGACTGAAAGAGAAGCGGCACGTAAGTTGTCCGATGCAAAAGAAGAGGCATCGAGAATAGTATCAGATGCACGTAAGAAATCATCAGAGTTAGTATCTAAGGCTTCAGATGATTCAGTAGCAAATACCCAAGCCACGCTTGATGCTGCAAGAGATGAGGCATCCAAGTCTGCAGAAAAAGTGCACAAGGAGGGCTCAAAATCCGTTGAGTCTATCAATGAAACAGCCAGCAAAAATCTCAGCAAAGCAGTTGATCATATACTGAAAACCATGTCATCACTGTAGGTGTTATTCAATGTTTGAAACTGCTGAAATGTCTCGTCTTACTGTGGCATCCCCAGTTGATAAAATGGAAGAAGTACTTAGGATATGTGCTGATTTGGGATGTGTCCATATCGAAGAATACGGCAACTTTGAAGACGGTATCGGCGTTGGAAAATCAATATCTTCTGATAACTCTGCGATGGTCAGCCAACTACTCACAAAGGCCAGAGCGCTACAATCAGAAATAAATGCCGTAAACGCAGATGGTCCTAAATCTACAGCCGAAGTAAAGAAACTCGTTGCTAGCATGGCTGAGAAGGTTGATCAAGCGCTAGAATTAATCGACGAATCAAGGGATGCGGAATCCGAGATTGCTACTCTCAAGGAGCGCATAAAAGCGCTTGAACGAGTTGCGCCACTAGGCATACCATTGGAGTTAATGGCTGGGTTTGAAGGAGTAGAGTTGTTTATCGCCGAAACATCGAAATCATCAAAAGCGCACTCCGAGTTTGCTGATATCCTATCTGACATAGAACTTCAATCATCAAAAGGCGTAGTTGCCGTTGCATGCCGTCCTTCAGACAGTGCTGCAGTGCAAATTGGGTTGAGTGCCCTTGGTGCCAAGCCAATCCAAATTCCTTCTGGTGAAGGTTCAGCAAGTAAAATGATTGAAGATGCACAATCAAACATTGAGGTATTAGAATCTAAGATGGCAAGCAATACAAAAAGTCTCAATCAGTGGAAAACAAACAACGGTAGAGACTTGGTAATTCTTCTTGAACATCTGGAGAGAGAAGAATCAATTTTCACTGCGCCAACGCTCCTTGCCGTTAGTAATCAAGCATTTGTCTTGGATGGTTGGGTCCCCACTTCCGAGCAAACTAACGTAGAATCAGCACTCAAACACGCAGCATCGCACATTTCAATCGAACAATACGTCGACAATCATCACCATCATGGGGATGAAGGGCACGACGACCACGGAACTGCCAAACAGGTTCCAAAAGAATTGGAGACGCTCTCTGACTATCTCGAGAGTAAGAGTATTTCAGTTTTTGATTTCTTCAAGAATATGGACTTGGATGATTCAGGCCATCTAGAGTTTAAGGAAATTGAATCAGCAATGCAAACAGCCGACATTCCAGATATGCCTCCTCTAAACATGGCTAGATTCCTTGCCGCCATTGATATCAATAGGGACGGTAAAATTAACCTCCCCGAACTTGATATAGCAATTGGCGCAATTAGAAACGGCACATACCATGCAGATGAACACCACGATGACGCTCAGCCACCGATTAAATTCGAAAATGGTGACTTTTCTGAGCCATTTGAACTACTAGTCGATTTAGTTGGTAGACCGAAATATGGAACCTTCGATCCAACCTTGTTAATGACTTTTACATTCCCAATCTTCTATGGCATGATTCTCGGTGATTGGGGCTATGGATTGGTGTTATGTGCTATTGCAGCATATTTTGGCACAAAGCCGTTTGCTGCGGATCCATTGGCTCAGAACGGCTTAACTATCCTCAGATGGATGGGCATATGGTGTATCATATGGGGTCTGATATTCGCTGAAGGATTTGGTTTTGTTTGGGACGATACAGGACAGATGGGTAACTCCTCACCATTTGACTTCATCTATGACTGGACCTATGCTAACATTCACGTGCCTGGAGCACTAGCTGACCTACTTGCGATGGGAGGTTTGCATGTTCCTTTCCACAGGGCGACCCCGGGCGGCGGCTTACAGGAGTATGTTGTTTTGTCAGTCTATGTCGGAGTTTTACACATATTCATTGGTCTATTTATCGGTCTTTACACCGTTTGGAAAGCACATGGAGCAGCCGCCGCATTCTTTGAAAAGGGCTCATGGTTACTGATTATGACTGGAGGGACTATGCAAGCAAGAAACATGGTAATGGGATTCAACGAATTGTTTGAACTCCAAATATGGACGGTCTTCATGGCAATTGGCCTAGTATCTCTGATTATTGGTTTAGCGGTCTACGAGAAATTCGGTTGGGTTGGCGGTTTAGTGATGGGTCCAATCGAAATATTCGGACTGTTAGCAAACACTTTGTCATACCTAAGAATAATGGGAGTGGGTGTAGCTGGAGTAAAGATTGCTGAAATTTCAATAAACATGGGCTGGGAAAAAATCGGCCCAGCGATGGATGCTGGAGATTACCTTGGACTGCTCCTTGGTATAGTGTTGTTCGTTTTAGTGCAACTATTTGCCATCGCTCTGGGAATCCTTTCACCTTCCATACACGCCATCCGTCTACACTTTGTAGAGTGGATGGGTAAGTTCTACGACGGCAGTGGCAAAGCATTTGCGCCACTTGGCGGCAGAACCCTTCATGTGGAGGGTAAATCATAGTCCATCGGACAAACAAAGGAGGTAGCAAAAATGAACAAGAATACCCTGAAAATGAGCCTAAGAACCCTGATCGTCTTGCTAGCATTGACCCTTGTAGCACAAGGAGTCGCTGCTCAAGATGCAAGTGACAGTGGAGAAGATACAAACGTAGGAAACATCGGTAACCTCGGTGTTGGTATTGCGCTGGGATTAGCCGGACTAGGTGCTGGCTACTCACAAGCCGCAATCGGTAGTGCTGCAGTCGGCATGCTAGCCGAAGACGGTAGCAAGTTTGGATACGCACTAATCTTTACTGCTCTGCCAGAATCTATCGTTATCTTGGGCGCATTGCCGTTGTTCCTACAGTGAGCATTAACCTTTGACAATCTCTTAGATTGTCGGAGTATGTGGAGGAATGAAAATGACGCTAGAAACATTGGCTAAGGATATTGCTGCATCCGCAGAAGCAGATGTAAAAGCACTTATTGATGAGGCTAAGGCTGAAGCAAAGAGAATACTTGATGAAGCAAAAGATAGAGCTTCCGGCATCACAGAAGACGCAAACTCAAGAGCAGAGCGCGAAGCGGCGCAAATATCTCGAGAGGTCGTAGCGAGTGCCAGACAAGCAAATCAAAAATCTATCTTGATTGCTAAGCGAGAAGCAATGGACAATGCCCACGCTGCGGTGAAAGAGCAACTTGCAGATCCTGGA
>MDSZ01072457.1_pt1 | contig 10719 bp, 10 predicted proteins | sample 811201 | NCBI WGS metagenome assembly MDSZ01 (sample SAMN05326647, study PRJNA326480) | marine metagenome | isolation source: seawater | place: Indian Ocean: North | collected 2010
GTTAAAATGTCTGAATTTGTTTTGCGCTATGAGGCTGATGGGCAAGAGTACACGTATGCATTTGAGGCGGGCTTTAATAATGAGGTAATGAATGCGGCTCAAACTGGTGCTGATGGGCAGGCTTTATCTATAGAGAGTTCTGGTTTTGCTGGTGGTTTTTTAGGTGCTTTGATATTTGCATTGATAGGCGGCCTAATTCTGAATCTGATGCCATGTGTTTTCCCAGTTTTGTCATTAAAAGCCTTGAGTTTGGTAAAAGTTGCCCAAAAACACCCTATTGAAGCAAGAATTCATGGTTTTGCGTATACATTTGGCGTTATTTTGAGTTTTTTAGTCATAGCTGGGGCTCTTTTGCTCTTAAAGTCGGTTGGTGCGGGTATTGGTTGGGGATTTCAGCTGCAAAATCCGTTAATTGTTGGTGCTTTAGCTTACTTGCTCTTTATATTAGGTCTAAATCTGTCAGGCGTATTTGAGTTTTCGAATCCATTTGGAAATGCTGGTGGCCAGCTTGCTAATCAATCTGGGCCAATGGGGAGCTTTTTTACAGGGATATTAGCGACTTTAGTTGCAACGCCTTGTACTGCTCCATTTATGGCAGGGGCCATTGGGTATGCGATGGTGCAGCCAGCGTATATATCACTCAGCGTTTTCGCTGCGCTGGGTTTTGGATTAGCTTTGCCTTATCTTGCTTTGGCGCTTTTCCCACCATTACAGAAAATATTGCCAAAACCAGGTGCTTGGATGGAAGTCTTTAGACAGCTCTTGGCTTTCCCGATGTTTGGAGCGGCTGTGTGGTTGGTATGGGTGCTGGGTATGCAAACAGGTGGTGGCGGTTCAGCGGCACTTTTGAGTGGTATGGTGTTTATTGCTTTTGGTATATGGTTGATGCGACATAGTCCTACCAAGCCTGTACGTTTGATGATTGTACGTGTTTTGATTGTTCTCTCATTTGTTATTGCATTTGTAGCAATGCCTAAACAGCACAGTAATTCTGTTATGCCTCATTCTAATAGCGATCATGATGGTTGGTATAGTGCATACTCAAGTGAGGCCTTGGAGCAGGCATTATTAAGTGATCAGCCCGTTTTTGTTGAAATGACAGCAAGTTGGTGCATCACGTGTAAAGTCAATCATGCAGTGGCTATAAATATAGACAGTACGAAGACGCTTTTTGCAGAGAAAGACGTACAGTATTTTGTTGGCGATTGGACAAATGAGGATCCTGAAATCACAAAATTCTTAACGCGTTATGGACGCAGTGGTGTGCCGCTCTATGTCTATTATGGAGCGCCTAGCGCGGATACTGGCGAGAGGCCTGATCCAGAGGTTCTGCCACAGGTTTTGACCCCTGCTTTGATTAAGAAGACTTTTGTTCAATAAATTGTTTTAAATTTTAAAAAGGAGAAAATCATGAAATTTAAAAAACATATCTTAACAGCTGTAATGTTCTTAACAGCGTTGCCATTTACATCTGTGAATGCAATGGATGCCGCAGCTAAGGTTGGTGCTATGGCTCCGGATTTTACAGCGACTGACGCTCTTACAGGTGAGAGTTTCAAATTAAGCGATCATAAGGGTGAGATTGTTGTGTTGGAGTGGAGTAATCATGATTGCCCTTTTGTACGTAAACATTATGACAGTGGAAATATGCAAGATACGCAAAAAGAAGCCCTTGCAAATGAGAATGTGAAATGGGTTACGATTGTATCTTCTGCTGAAGGAAAACAAGGCTATGTCTCTGCTGATGAAGCAAAAAAGATTGTAATGGATGAAGGTGCAAGTATATCGGCAAAAATCTTAGATCCATCAGGTGAGATTGGTCATTTATATGGTGCGCAGACTACGCCTCATATGTATGTGATTAATGCTGAAGGAGTTCTTGCGTATGCGGGTGCAATCGATGATAAGCCTAGCCCGAGTGCTGCAAGCTTAGAAGGTGCAACAAACTATGTAAAGCAAGCGCTGGGTGAGATCGAAGCTGGTGAAGCCGTTAGTGTTGCGCAAACTAAGCCATATGGCTGCGGCATTAAATATTAAGAATATTTTTCTTTATTTATAAAATTATGCTAGATTTAAGGAAGGCTGATCTTAGGTGATTTGCCTTCCTTTTTCTTATTGGCGTGTTCTCGCTCAATTTTCTTACTATGGCGTACCTTAATGTTACTTAATAAAAAAATATTTTCCAGGGATCTATTATCATCAGTTATGGAGGCGCCTATGCGTACAGGCTCTCATGAAAAAGATGTAAAAGCAAAGTCTTCAAAAGCTAAAGATGCGGTTCACTCAAGAGATGTTGAATTGGAGCTTTTCTGTGATGTCGCGCATGATTTGATGGTCGTTACAGATGAGGCTGGCAAAATATTAAAAGCGAATAAAACGTTTAAAGACGTTACTGGCTATAGTGATGAAGAGCTTTCTTCTATGCATTTTATGGATTTATTTGGTGCTGATGATAAGCCATATATTCGTAATACAATTCAAGCGTTTGATCTGAGTGAGCTTGATATGGAGAGGCCGGTTTTTGACTTTGAAGCACGCGTACAAGACAAGTACGGTGAGCTACATATTATGGAGTGGAGGCAGCAGCTTTGTAATGGGCTGCTATATTGCGCAGGTAAAAATATCAGTGAGATTAAGCTGCAAAAAGAAGCGCTTAGCAAACGTGAGAAACAGTTGTGTGAGGCTGAAAGCATAGGTCGCATGGGGCATTGGCATTGGGCAATCGGTGAAGAGGATATGGAATGGTCTGATGAAATTTACCGTATCTTTGGCGTTGAGAAAGGCCATTTTAAACCGACGTTGCATGCCATGAACGGCATGGTGAAGCGTGCTGACATTGCCCGTGTAAACCAAGCGTTTCAAAGAGCTTTGATAGAAGAGAATGACTATGATATGGAGTTTCAGATTAGGCGCCCAAGTGACGAAGTGCGCTATATTCGCTGTGAAGGGCGCTGTGGACGTGATGAGCAAGGGGAAGTTGTAGCATTATATGGAATAATGCAAGATATGACTGAGCGTATGATGTATGAGAAGGAGCTTCGAGCAGCTAAAGAGGGGGCTGAGCGCGCGTACGCTGCCAAAACTCAATTTTTAGCGAATATGAGCCATGAATTGCGTACGCCTTTGAATGCTATTATTGGCTTTAGTGAAATGATTGAGCAGCAGCTCTTGGGGCCAATTGGAACTGAAAAATATCTAGAATATATTGGCGGGATTAGAGAAAGTGGTACGCATCTTCTTGATCTTATTAGTGATATTTTGGATATGTCGAAAATCGAAGCTGGTAAATATGAGCTTGATTTAGAAGAGCTATCTATCTTGAAGGTTTTACAACTCTCTTTGCATATGATGGAAGGACGCTCTGTTGAGGCGCAGGTTAAAATCTCACTTTTGAATGAGGTTTCTGAAGGTTTGAAACTTGTTGCTGATAGACGTGCAGTACTTCAAATCTTACTTAATATTTTATCCAATGCAGTGAAGTTCACGCCAGAGCAAGGGCGCGTTGATGTTGAGTGTTTAGAGCGTGATGATTATATTCTTTTGAAGATTACAGATACTGGGATTGGTATACCTGCTCATAAATTAGCAAGTGTAACTAAGCCTTTTGAACAGGTTTCGTCATCATATGCACGTGATCATGAGGGCTCTGGTTTGGGGCTTGCGATCACTAAAGAGCTGATTGGCATGCATGGAGGTGTGATGTCAATTGAATCTGAGCTTGATGTGGGTACGTGTGTGAGTGTACGTCTTCCTAAATTGCCAAAAATCTAATGTATATAGTTTAGTTAGTGCTAAATGGAAATTGTGGTTTGGTGATGTTGAAGAGCTTAATAGCATGGTCTTCGGCAGCTAAGCATCCATCTAAACCTTCTTTATAGCTTGGATATTTGAGCTGTATATTTAGCTCTTCTTTTATGCGGTTGTTGTGTACGCGTTTATTATCACTGTAAAAGCTTCTAGACATCGGGCTCATTTCACTCTGTGCGAGTTCAAAATCGACAAGTGGTGGTTCTGGCTTATCCAATAGTTTGCAAGCATAGGAGATAATATTGTGGCTTGGTACTGGAAGGTCATCGCAAACATTGTAGATGCGCCCAGGATTCGGGTTTTCCATTGATGCTTTAAGGATATTCGCAATATCTTCGACATGTATACGGCTGAATGTATGGCCGGGTTTGTTGATTCTTTTGGCTGTACCTACGCGTACGGTATCGAGTGCGCTTCTGCCCGGGCCGTAAATTCCAGCTAGGCGGAATATATGTACAGGTAGATCATATTGCTGAAATAAAGAAAGCCATTGTTTTTCGGCTTTTACGCGTCTTGAGCCGCGCTGTGAAGATGGGCGAAGTTCAGAATCTTCATCGACCCACTCACCATTACGATTGCCATATACGCCCGTTGTAGAGAGATAGCCAATCCATTTAAGAGATTTCATATTGGCTATGTCTTGAGCATAGCTGTTGAATGCTGGGTCGCCCTCATCATTAGGAGGAGTAGAAATAAGTAAATGCGTAGTGTTTTCGAGGATATAGGCAGGATCAGCTAGTGGATTTTTTTCATCATAAATATAAGCTTTAATGTCTCTAGCTTTCAGTGCTTCACGTTTTTCACGTGTACGTGTTGTGCCTGATATGCTCCAACTCTCGGGCTCAGACTCATTGAGTAGATGGCCTAAATGATCGCAACTATAGCCATATCCAAAACAAAATAGCTTATTTTTACTCATATCTACCGATCCTATGGCTGTACGTTTTATGCGCAGCCTTTTATTATTATATTTTTTATTAAAACTCTAAAAAAACTCTCGGACTCTATGCCTGTTCGTAATTTTCTGAAGGGGAGAATCCAGGGATACGATCTTCGAGTAAAGGTGCAAAACTTTTACGTATTTTTACTTTTTCGTACCATTTACGGGCAGCTTGATGCTCTTCCCATGGTACATCGCCAATATAATCTATTGTCGAGAGGTGTGCGGCTGCAGCCATATCTGCTAGAGAGAATGTGTCGCCTGCAAGCCATGTACGTTTCTCAGTTAAAAAGCCGATATAATCTAGATGATAATGAATATTGGCATGGCCTGCACGTATCGATGGTCCGTGAGGCTCGCCAAGTTTAAGCATGGGTTTGATGATTTTTTCGCCAACAATATTTTCGGTGACTTCTCGATTAAATTTTACATCGAACCAGCTTGTGAGGCGTCTTGTTTCTGAGCGCTCTACAGGGTCATTACCAATAAGGTTAATTTCTGGATAGACTTCGTCTAAATATTCGCAAATAACTTGGGAGTTAGCCAAGGTTGTTCCGTCTTCTTCTATGAGGACTGGTACGTCTCCAGCAGGGTTCAGGGCAAGGAATTCTGTGCGGCGCTCCCATACTTTTTCAATTTTTAATTCGAAATCGAGATTTTTTTCAGCCAGTGCAAGACGGACTTTGCGTGAATAAGGATGTAGCCATAAATGAAATAAGGTTCTCATATAATATGCCTTATGCTTTTTCTTGCATGGTTAGAGTTCGCGCACATGATCGTTAGCTTTAATTGTAGCGTATTAATCATTTTGAAATGCTTAAGATCGATAGTCTACCTGAGAATCGTGAATATGTACAACGGCTAAATGTGTATAAAATTGAAAAAAAATTAAATAAACTTGCTTTTATTGTTTGGGCTTAGTGGCATTAATTTTAAGCTCAATATTGACTAGGTCATTAATAGCGTCTGTGCTTTCCCATTGCCCTGTACCAACGCTGTAATTGAGGCGGTTAAGACCCAGAGTTGCGTTCATATTAGCTTTTAATTCTTGATTTACCTCTTCAATCTTCAGTGAAAAGGGGAAGCTAATGTCTTGGCTTATGTCTTTAATTAATAAGCTTCCCGCAGCCATATATTCATTCTCAGCTGTTCTTGTGAAGCGCGTTGATTCGAATGTGGCATTTGGATGGTTTTCTATATCAAACCACTCATTTCCTTTAGCTTGAGTATCTCTATCTTCGCTTCCTGTTTTTATAGAGCTAATATCAATGATGAGCTTTGCATGGCTGTTCTCTAGGTCATTTGGATAAAAAACAATATCTGCATCCCATCTTTCGAAGCTAGAATTGATCTCTTCTCCATATTGGCTAAATGTGAAGTTTATCGCGCTTGTGTCGTGATTGATTTGCCAGTTATCAGTGTTTAGTTGGTCTAATAAGCTCTCATTTTGAGTGTTTAATGACGGTTCTGTCGTCTCAGGATCTTTGATTTCAGCTTTAATAGGAGGGAAGGCTTCTTTGTAGAGGTCTTTAGCAACGAAAAATGCTGATGCGCCGAGTAAGGCGCAGCCAATTAATGCGAGAAAGAGATTGCCGCCCATTCTTTTTATGGTCTCATCTCGATCAATGACATGATGATTCAAGGCGCCTAATATATGTAGGCCAATCGCGATGATAAAGGTGAAGGCAAAAATTTCATGTGCTTCACGGCTGATTTTGAAGAGCTTTTCATTTTTTTGAGCAATTGCCGGCCATTCAAAGAGGCCAAAGAATTGGTTGGGAAATTCTCCAGCATTTGACATGATCCAGCCAGAAAGCGGCATGCCTAATAAAGACACGTACAGGATAATATGTACTAGACTAGCTAAAACCTTTTCCGTTTTGTTGTGCGTAGTGAGGTGATTGGGCTGTTGGTTTGAAAAACGCCATGTTAAACGTAGAAGCGTTAAACCTAGGACAGTCATGCCGAAGGATTTATGTAGACCAAATAGTTCCAGCTTAAATGGGGAGAAATCCATTTGGCTTAAATAAAAGCCCATAATTAAAAGGCACAGCACCAATAGAGCGCTGAGCCAGTGAAAAGCTCTGGCCAAATGGCCAAAGCTTATATTGGTATTCTTAAGAGGCATTATTCAGCGGCTTCTTCTGTTGGGTTGGTGCGAATAGCTTCGACTTCTAATTTAATCTCTGCTTCGTCACCTATCAATGGCAAGCCATAATTCATGCCAAATTCTGAGCGTTTGATAGTGGTCGTTGCTGAGAAACCTGCGACGAATTTACCGCTGAAAGCGTGTTTTGCAGCACGGTTGAACTTTGTGTCTAGGATAACAGGCTTTGTCACACCATGGAGTGATAGATCGCCAGTAATTTTCGCTGTATCTTCACCTGTGACTTCGATTGAGGTGCTTTTAAATGTCATTTCAGGGTATTGTGTGACATCAAAGAAATCGGCATTTTTTAGGTGATCATTCCATTTTTCATCATTCATCTCTATAGAAGCCGTATCGATTGTAATTTCTACGGATGAGTTTTCAGGGTTTTCTCTATCAAAAGTGATTGTACCTTCATGGCCTGTGAATTTACCCATGGATTTTGAAAATCCTAGGTGATCAACAAAGAATAAGATCTGAGTGTGTGGTGTTTCAATCTCATACTCTTCTATAGCGGCGTTGGCTGATAGTGGTAATGCGAGTGCTGATAATGCGCTTAGCGTAAGTAATGCTTTTCTCATCGATGTTTCCCCTTGGCGGTGTATAGTTTGGTTATAAAAAGAGTTATCTAGCTTGAGTTGATTTGAAGTCAAGTCAAGTTCAGATGAAATATTGTTGATAGAGAATGATTAGCCCATATGAGCATAGGCCGGCTATGACCCAATTTAATAAGCCGTATGTATATCTGATTTGCTTGTTATTTAAGAGCTCTTCTTTAGTTTTGTGGCGTAGCAGGAACAATAAGAAGAATTGTCCAAAAATAAAACCGAAGATAAAACCTATAATGCCTATTGCGTAAATCATGTAAAGCGTACTTAAATGTTATTATATTGTCTCACGTTGAGTGATGCTTTCAATTTTGCGTTTTTTCTCGCATTAATCAATATAGGAATTCGTTATGGCATTATTGCCCCTTATTATCCTCGCTCTCATACAAGGGCTTACAGAATTTTTACCCGTTAGCTCTAGCGGGCATTTAGTGCTGGTTCATGGTTTTTTAGGAGGCGCTGAGGATTGGGATCAACGGGTGATTTTGGATGTTGCCGTTCATGTGGGGACTTTGTTTTCCGTTCTTTTGTATTTTCGCAAAGATGTGATTGAGATGCTTTTGGGCTTTTTAAAATGGTTTAAAGGTGATTTCAAAAGTGAGGGTGGTAAGCTCGCTCTTTATATTGTAACGGCGAGCATACCTGTGATTATTGCTGGCTTAGTGCTGCATATCTTAAAACCAAGCTGGCTCGATCTCGTAGAGGTTATGGCTTGGGCAACGATTATTTTTGGTATTGTTCTTTGGTGGGCAGATCGTCAGCCTGTACGTCTAAGTAGTTTGGAGGCGTTGAATTTTAAACATGCGTTGCTTATTGGCTTGGCGCAAGTCTTGGCTCTTATCCCTGGGACAAGCCGTTCGGGTATAACGATGACGGCGGCACGTTTTCTTGGGTATTCCAGAGATCAGGCTGCGCACTTCTCTTTATTACTGGCGATTGTTGCTATCAGTGGCGCTGGGACATTGGCGGGCAAAGAGCTTGTTGAAAGTGGTGATGTTAATCTGGGTATGGATGTTTTAATCGCGCTTGTCATTTCATTTATCTCTGGCTGGCTTTCGATTGCCGTGATGATGAAGTGGCTTGAGCGTTCAAGCTTTACGGTTTTTGCGCTATATCGTGTGGTCTTGGGCGTGTTGTTGCTTGCCGGTATTTATTCCGGTGTGTTGGCATTGTAGCGTAAGATTTGAATACGTATTTCACCATATATTTTATCTGAAAGACTCTTAAATGCGTCGCTTTGAACCGGCTGAACCTCGCGCTCAGACTCGCATACAAGGATGGCGCTCTTGTCTAAGGCGTGTTGTGATAAAATATTGTTTAGAGTCAATTCGATAAGGCCTTTGTGATACGGCGGGTCTAGAAAAAATAAATTGTATGTTTTATCCACAAATTTATGCTTTGTGGCATCGGATAGGATGGCTGTTGACCCGGTGCATGCGTCAAGCGTATTAATATTACGTTTAGTCAGCTCTAGTGATGTTTTGGCTTTATCTAGGAAGGTACAGTGTGCTGCGCCACGTGATAGGGCTTCAAGGCCTAGAGCGCCGGTACCGCTGAAAGCGTCTAAAACTCTAGCATTTTGAATTGCTCCATGGGATTCTAAGGCGTTGAATATGGCGCCGCGAATTTTGTCACTCGTAGGGCGTATATCACGTCCTTTTGGGACTTCTAATTTTCGTCTTCCATATATACCAGATATTATGCGCATTATTTTTTAGTAGGCTTTTCTTGAGCTTTAAAGTAGCCAGCAAGCTGGTTTTTTAGGATATGGGGCTTAATTTCTGATACAGACTGTTTCGGTAATTTGTCTAAATTGAAAGGGCCGTAAGAAATACGGATTAGGCGGTTCACTTGTAGGTTCAAATGCTCCATAACACGGCGAATTTCTCTATTCTTACCTTCTTGTAAAGTTATGGTGACCCACGTGTTGGCGCCTTTTTGTTCTGAATCTATCTCTGCTTCTATGGATTTATATTTGACCCCATCGATGGTAATGCCGTTTTTGAGCTTATCTAAACGTTCTTGCTTGATTTTGCCTAAAACACGCACGCGATACTTACGTTTCCAGCCTGTTGCTGGGAGTTCTAAATAGCGCGCTAATTCTCCATCATTTGTGAGAAGCAATAGGCCTTCTGTGTTTAAATCCAGCCTGCCGATGCTAATGACCCGAGGCAGATGTGCAGGTAGATGATCGAAGACTGTAGCACGTCCTTTTTCATCTTTATGTGTTGTCACGAGGCCTGTCGGTTTGTGATATAGAAAAAGGCGTGTTGGTTGCTTACCTTGAATAGGTTTGCCATCAACAATAATTTCATCTTTATCTGAAACCTTAAAGGCAGGAGAGTCTAGCTTTTTGCCGTTGACACTCACACGGCCTGCTTCAATCCATTTTTCAGCATCTCTACGAGAGCAAAGACCGGCGCGTGCCATTCTCTTTGCAATTCTCTCTTCATTGTGGTTTTCTTCGCTCATGGAAAAAGATCTATCATATATGCACCTTGCTTTGGAAGAGGCAAATGCAGCTGCGGGACGTGATGAGGTGCCGATAGGGGCTGTTATTGTTGATCCGTCGAGTGGTGAAGTCATTGCGCGCGCAGGTAACCGTACGCGTGAGCTTCATGATCCAAGTGCACATGCAGAGATGTTAGCTATTCGTCAGGCTTGTGAGAAGGCTGGTGCGCAGCGCATACCGGGCTTAGAGCTTTATGTGACGCTAGAGCCTTGCGCGATGTGTGCGGCGGCTATTTCTTTTGCACGAATTTCCATAGTTATTATTGGGGCTGAAGACTCCAAAGGGGGTGGGGTGCTGCATGGGGGTAAATTCTATGAGCAGCCGACATGCCACCATAGGCCCGAGGTAAAAAGCGGGGTTATGATGGAAGATTGCGCTGACATTCTAAGGCGTTTTTTTAAGGCTAAGCGTTAAGCGGTGTATGTGCTATGCGGCTTGGTCTTTTTCTGCTTTTAATGCACGCCAGCCGATATCAGTGCGGCAGAAGCCCTTTTCCCACTCAATCTTTTCGATGGCTGCATAAGCACGTTTTTGAGCTTGCTCTACGCTTTGACCTTTAGCCGTGATGCCTAAAACGCGTCCTCCTGTGCTTAAAATCTGTCCGTCTTTTTCTGCGGTTCCTGCATGGAAGATCTGTACGCCTTCGGTTTGGCTTGCTTCTTCTAAATTATTAATTGGCGTATTCTTTTCGTATGAGCCGGGA
>MDSZ01222589.1_pt1 | contig 10719 bp, 6 predicted proteins | sample 811201 | NCBI WGS metagenome assembly MDSZ01 (sample SAMN05326647, study PRJNA326480) | marine metagenome | isolation source: seawater | place: Indian Ocean: North | collected 2010
CACCCACACGTTACTACTAAGATTAAGTATATGGGTTTTGGTTGCGGGGGATCCCTGCAGTCTGATGACAGCTTTTCTAATAGCCAGTCAGAGCTTGTTACTGTTGAGGCCTTAGAGGATCCAGTGACGCTGGCTATTACTGGTTCCGTAGACACCTACTTAAAGAAGGTAGATAATCAGACTACAAGCTCGATCTACTTTCCGGGGGACTATAGAACTCGTTTTGTCTGTGACATCCTAGAGTCTGAACTGTCCTTCGCCACTAGCAAAACGAGAGTTTCTTCAAAGGTGGTTGGTACGGCGGTCCCAGTTTCAGAGGCGGGTTTATACCTCTCTAGCGCAAAGCCTTCTTTTGACGCAACGGCAAACCCTGCGAATGCTAATGAGGCAGACCCCGCTCAGCCGAATAGCTTGGTAGCCTACAATGTATTTGAACCAATTGTTGTCACGCCCAATGTTATGCTTCGGGTTGAGTGGGAACTCCGCTTCTAGAGGATTAGGGAGATAAGATGTCTTACAAGTACTTCGGAAGGCTTGCTGGAAAGACCAACGCAGACGTTGCGCTGGCTCATACAGCCCCCGCCAATACGCACACACCGTTTAATCCGCAAGCGCCGGCCACTAAGTTCCTTGCCTACGGGGAGAACTCCACGAGCCTAGCTTTTAACCGAGCCCTTTCGGCAATCGCCACAAACCTAGATTACTTTGCCGGGATACTAGACGCCCCAGCCCTGAGGGATGACTTACTTTCTCCAACAACGAACCAGACAGCAAACGTGGTTCAAGACGGCTCAGAGTATCCTGGGTTTTCTGCACTGGTCGGGCTTTCCGGAAACACCCTCTCTCTGGGTGTTGACGGCGTAACCACCAAGAAAGTCCCACCTACTTGGGTTTTTGTTGGCCTACATAAGGCTGGAGTCTCTCGGAATTTAAAGGTCTACGGAAAGCAGACAAACTTCGCTCAGGCTTCGCCTGACAGAATCAACGATTCTTTTGGCGTCGCCTCATTCGACTCTTCACACGCTAATCAGAGCGCATCACACACTGTTCAGCAGTGGGTTTCATCAGGCACACAGGTCTTATCCCCAACAGGGGTTAAACTATACAATGACGGTGCCTTGTCTGACTATTTTTCAAGGCAGGGAACCCCTCAGGTTGTTGGGAACGAGCAACTGGGCATGCCTTCCTGGATACCCCCAATTCAACCCACTCAGCCTGATTTGCCCCCATATAATAGGCTACAAAAAGCTCTTAAAATTGATCGCTGGTCTGAAGATGGTCCGATTATTGGCGGTGAGGGGGACTGTTTGGGGGACTACTATGTTCGTCCCGGCTGCTTCCTTCAGGTGGTAAATGCTAATGACGCGAACAACGTAGACAGTAATAACGGGCTCTACTACGTCGCTCATATCGAGAAGAGTCTGGACTCGGGTGTCGGCGGAAAAGGCGATAAGGTTGTTTTGACGCGGGGAGGCCTTCACTGCGTTACGGTCGAAACCTCTTCAGTCGCTGATGATTTTGTTGCGGGAGATTTGATTAAGTGGGCCTCGAAGCCCGACCACGCAGATAGCACTAAGGGTCCTACGGCGGATAAGTACGCCTACGTCGCCTACATAGTTTCTCGCCCCGACCTGGTTGCGGGGAACGACAAAGAGAAAAAAGATCTCTATTTAGCGACTTTCAGCAGCGCTGAGGATTTTCATAAAAACTACGCGAACGGGAGTAGTATAGGCAGCAGGACAGGTCTACCTGCAGGCGTGTCTTCGCTAAACTCTGTTGGGTTGGCAGACCAAGAGGCTGGAGCGGAAGATCACTGGTACATGCCGAACGGGACGGTCATCTACAATGTAAACTCCGCTGAGACCGGAGTGTCTCACGCGTGTATTCCCGCAAACTACCCCGTAAAGTTTAGAACAAATATAGCTTCGGCCAATCAAACTGTTACGCCACACAACCCGCTGGGGTTTGTTCTTAACCCCACTTTAACATTTACTGAGGACGGGGGGCTGATCAAGAATGATTACTATGTTCACTGCCGCACGTTAAGCACTGTTAAAGAAAGGCTTATGTCCGGAGGCAACGGACCTTCCTCGTTTTTAAACGATGACCCCGCCTCGAAACTCGGCTTTACGGAATCTGACGAGCGAGCATTGACCAACTTTGCCAAGATGGTAAAGGTGGGCCCATATTACCCGGATAATGGTGACCCTGTTGGGATTAAGAAGTACACCTACTCTGGCGGAAGCATGGGAGGGTTCGAGACAAACCTGACATCTGTAAGCTCCTCACTTAACTCGGGCTTTTCTCCTACGTTAAACCACCTAGGGGGCGCGCTCTGGAGATTAACTCTCCAAAAGTTTAACGTTGACGGTAACAACAATCACCAGCCTCAGGCTGGTGAGTTTGAAGCAGATGAGGAGCTTGTTCCTGGGCAGATCATAGCGTTTATTCACCCTCTGGACACGGCAACCGCCGATCATATGGCCATGGGGGTTATTGTTTCTATTGACGGCAACGACTTGGTTCTTTTTGGTGGGTGGCGAGTTCTTAATGAGCTTGTAACCCAGCCCTGGGCCGACCCAATTGTCATTGGATCCACTATCGGGCCTTCCTGGAACCAGCCGGACGGGTCTAATGTAGCTGTCCAAAATTCTTGGAAGGTTACTGAGGTTAAAGAGGCTCCTTACATAATTAATGGTATTTCAAGAACGGCGGTTATTCCATCGTACGGTTTAGACTCGGCGTATCACGCTGACACTAGCTCTGCGTACAGAGGCCCTGGTTCAGGCAATACTATTTGGATGGCGGAGGATCACCCAATCCAGCTTATGATGCCTGGTGATTATAACGGGTCAGGCGTTCCTTCTGGGCAGAAGGTTTTCGATATTCGCGGCGATGATACGGCGGGAATTACGTCAATCTACTATTTACTCCACAGCATCAGGAGCGGAGCGTCAGTTACATCTGGGTTGAGGGCTTGGACTAGATCCACCTTCGCCGAGGGGCAGCCTTGGCATGGGTACACTTACAATTCTGGTAGTGTGGGTAAAGCGTTAGAGTTCACAGACCAAAACAATCAGATGTCTAGTAACCCCTGGATACCTTTTACTTCTTATGTAAACCACCATTTTCATGGGACTGGTGGAGCGCTCTACCATGTGCAGGACAAGTCTATTCTCGGCGGAATAGCAGGGGCTACCCTGGGAGGGAAGGGCTCCTACATTGAGTACTCTAAAGAAGGGTCCATAGAAAATAACTCTGGTGGATACTCGCAATATAACGGGGAATACTCGGCCTTTTCTACACGGCTGATAGCTGGGGCGGCGGTTGATCCCGTTCAGTTCCCTTCCGCGGACACTGTTTATATCCAGCCTGGAGCTTTTTTAGTCTTAGGGACAAAGTATGAGTACGGTGGCGGGACCATATCTATTGCTGGGCTTGGTGCTGATGAGTGGTCGTTTGTTTACGTGGACTTCTCTACTGGGTTTGGGACTCTTGGGCTGGAGGCCAGCCCCAAGACTTTTTCCCACCCGTTCCGGGTGTACCTACACAGAGTTAGAAAAGACTCTGGCGCGGACGGGAAGCACGAATATGAGGACATGCGAACCTTCGCTAACAGAATAGATGAGAAGATTGATCTATACGTTGGCCGAAAGCATGATGTGTACTCACACAACATGTACTCTAATAGCCTTATAGATGGCGGAAGTAATCCCAATGCGCTAATGGGCTCGCCCCACGACCTAAACTCCAAGTACGAGTCCGGGAAGACTCATTTTGGCTCTCTTAGAGACGCTTTTCAATACATCGAAATTTTGGAGCGCGTGAAAGAGACGTCTGCTACTTGGCCTGGGTCCTTGCATACTATTCATGGCGGCTCAGACCACTACTCAACTTCGTATACAGTCCACGTCGTATCTGACACGCTGGAGTATTTTCCTCCTGAGTGGGACGCCTCTGACGCCCTCCACTACAGCGCTGCAGTTATGCAGGTCCCTGCGGACGGCATCACTGTTCGCGGACACCTTTCCGGACATCCCGGAGGCATTGGCGTAGCCACAGCTACGGCCCCAGATTCGAATGGCGATCACATATATAGATATTCTAAGGACTCAAGACCAAAACTCCCCACTATCTTTTGGCGTGAGCGCAGGCCTCTAATTGATTTCTGTGGCAGAAGTGGTGTTATTTTTGAAGACCTTTCTTTTAAGTGGGAGGGCAAGGATAGTCGAAATGCTCCGTCTAGTGACCAAAACAGCGATTCCTGGGACATCTCTGATAACGGTCATTTCGGACCCAACCACGACGGGAGCGCTTCAGAGCCCCGAATTCGTTGGAATAACCGACTTGGAATAGGAACAGAGGAGCTTCCTAGATCCGTATTATTCATTAATACTTTTACCAACTTCGACGAAGTGCGTAAGCGTGCGTTCTCTCCCCATTTGGAAAACATGCCTCTTTATCCGGGGCATCGTAGTGGCGGCGGGGCGATGACCCACGTTGACGACGCTTTTGAGTCGGGCTTGTACACAAACATGAGAGATAGGGGGGAGCAGTTCCACCTTGAGCAGTGTGGGGACATTTACATAAAAAGGGTCTCCCTTGTAGGCGGCAGTGGTTTTCTTTGGTTCGAGTCTTCTTGGTGCCCGTCCTACAGGAACATTGTTGTTGAGGATTGTAACGCTAAGCGCGTCACGGACCTTGGGGTCTATATCCGAGGGGCTTCAGGTCAGTCTTTCATCACCCAAGTGTTTGACATAAACGGTACGAGCGATCAGGATAACGTGCTTAGACTTAACCATTCCCCACATGAGAAGGTAGTGGTCCGAGGGTGCTCCTTTTCTCAGTATGGGTATGCTATCCCCACGCTTCAAGACGGCTCTCAGGGCAATGATTCTTGGATGCCGGAAGAGACTAAAAGGTTTTCTTGGTCATGTCGGAACCAGAATTTTGGGGCAGGAATTCACGTAAGCTGCGCGAGAACGGTGCTTATTGAGGATAATATAATCACTGCGGATCCTGCTTGGCATTACCCGACCTACGGAGGGGCTGATAAGCGCCCGGTTACTTTGGACCAAGCCGACCTTGGCAGCGCCGGAACATACGGACAGTCGTTCCAGATATCTGAGGATGTGACTACTAATCAGGCGATTCAGGAAGACTTGAGAAGGTGGTTTAATTATGGCTACCAAGACGTGGACAGCTTGCCAGCAAACCCTGCCGAGACTACATGGTCCCCAAGCCTCCATAGGATCGTCAAGATAGGGGGGGACCCAAACTCCGACAACGCTGCCTGGGAGGCCAACATTCAGAACGGGATGGGGTATATAACTACCGCTCGGATAATAGCCAACACTAGTGCCAATACGGCGTCTGTTGGCTATTGGGAGCTTCACATTCCACACGGTGCTGTTGGTAGGGAATACCGAACTTACGGAAACAATGCTGTTGATGATTTTCTGGCACCAGCGTCACACACTTTTTCATTGCATGACGCTATCTTCGGGAGCGTCCCTAGCCACACCACCGCTTTCGGCGATAACAGCGAGGCTCCTCCTGCGCCAACACTGGCCGTCGCTGAAGTTAACTTCTGGCGAACAGGCGTCGAAGTCACTAGAATACCAGATTCCTACGGGTACACGGGTAACAATGTCGGGGCTAGGAATGACAGCCCTAGCGGTGTTGTAAAAGCTCCCGATTGGCATGGAAAGGGGAACAGCGCAGCCTCAAGTTATAATGTTGGCTCCAGCGCAGGGTCTCCCTTCATGCCTGTCTCAACTTACGTGGGGCAGCAGGACGTAATAGTACGCGGAAACAACATTAGCTTTATTGCGAAAGAGGGGATTCATGTTGAGGGATCAACAACTCAAGTCCTGGGCAATACTTTTTCTGCCTTCTTGTGCGGAGAGCAAGTTTACCAAAACCTGGTAACAAACTACGACGTTAACGATCCCGGGTATATGAGGGTGGCTGACCCAGAAGACAAAGCGGCCATTCGGTGTGTTGCTAAGATCCCAAGGGTTGAAGGGAACACGTTCAAGCCAATGTTCCTCGGAACAGACGCCGCTGCGGACAAAGACTTTGAGTCAAACTTCTTTGAGTATCCATCTCTCGGGTATTTTGATGGTTCTTGGGTTGATTTTGTTAGCCAGAATTATGCCGACGGTCAACCGGGTGAGGGGCTTGGTAGAGAGATCTACGTAGAGTTTGATGATTTCTCCGGACGTGCCGGAAAAGCCACCAGACACCGCAACTACTTTCTGGCCACTTCGGGGGCAGACCCCATATCCCCCAAGTACTCAACCTACTCGGCGTACTTAGAATCCCTTACTTCCGAGACCCATCAACATATGGTTAGGGCAGAGATAGCTTCGCGCGGAGTTGAAGCCAACGCGATGGTCCTAGGGAATACGGGGTTCCCTATTCGGTTAAAAAATCACCATGGTATTATTGTTAACAACAATACCCAGGGAGGCGACATATCTGTAGATATGCAGCTGGAAAACCCAGGAAGCCGGTCCATTAAGACCCCTCTTCTGATTAATGGTAATGTTCTTAGTGCCACATTTAGAAGTCTCAGCGGAAGCATCAAAGTACAGGCTGAAGAAACTTTTAACACCGCCACCACCTACAAGTTTGATTCTGTAATTATTACGGATAATAATCTTCAAGCCATAGGAACTCCAGGGGTCTATGGTAATTCTGGTCTATATCGCCATGGCACTATAGACCTAACCGACCTAAACACGCCAAAGTGCTGGGTCCAGCATAATCTACCTAAGCACGTCAACGTCACAGACATGTCTATGGTGGATACCTACCCCATGGCTCCTAGGATTATGGGCGGAATCCGCCCGGGTGATCTCGTTGGCCGCCCTGCCGATAATCCTATGAAGGCGCTTTGGGACATTGACCTAAAGTCGGCTATTCCTGGCGGGGATAATGTTCCTCGTGCTTTTTCGGGCTACACGCAGCCTGCGCACATCGTGCAGGTCGTTGATAGGGATGGCACTTTAGGCTGGTCTTTGAACATGACGGGGATCAATGATAAAAACACGGCTAACCCAGTCTTTCCAAGCCTCACTATGTTCGGAAATCCTTTTTCCTGCGGGATAAACCCCGGAGGCATTGCGGGAGCATGCGCTAACGCAAGCGTTGGATTTGATGGAATCTGGGATAGTTACGATCATACTCAGGCCGGAGAAACCCCAGGAAATCCCGCTCCGGAGGGTTATTACAGCAACCACTTTAACAGCGTTTTTCCGTACGGTTCAACTGGTGTGGACACTGCAGGCCTTACAGGCTTTATGGAGAGACGCCCTTATTGGCATATTTATACCCCACCCGGCATTCAAGTGGATATTGATGCCAGCAATCCCCAGGATGTAGTTGTTCCTACTGTTTGGTCTGTTTTTCTTGATCCTAAGATCAGGACCAAAATTCCGGTAAGGGTCAAACAAATTACTTTAACTCTTAAAGGGGTGTTTAGGACAGCTTACGATTTTACTAATATAATCCAAGTAGGGTCTGCGCCGCAGCAACAGGGGCCGCCGTCTAGGGGTTGGACTAAAGACACTGCTGGTACTGATCATGACTTTACCGCGCAGGGAACTTCTATGGGCGTGGTCGACGATCCGAATTACTACAAAGACGACTCAGGTAGCTTGCACGCAACGTTTGGCGTTAGGGCTTTCATAAATCGTCCTTACAGGGGGCAGAGCGTAGAGAGCGACAATACCGCTTCGGGCACTCGGGCGAGAAGGGAGAATATCGGGCAGTGGCTTTGCCACAACATGCACGATAACCTCGTAGATGCGGGAACAACAACCGGCACTCCTAACGCCAACCTCCCCACGAAGCAGCAGGGAACATTTATGCTGCAATCATATATTAACCATGACCCTAGTGACCCGCTTAACGGAGGAAATCAGCTTGCGGTGTACGAGGGAGGTCTAGGTGCTATTTCCCATTTGTCTGAGAGGGCTGGAGAGCAACTCACATGGCCTAACTTTGGCAAAGTTGCCAGAGAGCAAGATGGCTTCAACAGGAGCAATTATGGGCTGCAGATGTATTGCCATAATAGTTCCTTCTACGACGCTGCGGGCAATGGCACGCAGAAGACCTCGCCTGCAGGAGGTATTTACTCTTGCTTTACAGCGGGCCGAGAGACTTGTAATGGCATTATGCAGGACGCCGCCGCTCCGCTTGCATTTATAGGGGCCAAAGACTCGAACGCCGAGCCTTACTTCATCTCTACAGGCTCCTCAAGCAGTACCGACTTCCATAACGACGGTTTTGTGGATGTGCCGCTAAGTATGAAACTCAAGCACTTCTCTATGTCTGGAACCACTCCGGCAGGGCATGACCCAGACACCGGTCTCGGGGGTGACGTTGATAACATTATAACCTCTGACGACACTATCGAGCTACAGTTCTACACCTGGCCAATACCTAGGTATTCAGCAGAGATGTCCATCAGGGTTTCTAGCGTTAGGATAGAATACGAGTTCCCGACACCTGAAGAGCTTGAGAGCTTTGATTACGACCCAAGCGATCAACGCTAAAAATTAGCTAAAAAAATCTGGGGCCTTGCGGCCCCAGATGTGAATCAGCGCTTACGCGCTGGCGGCGCTCAAAGCATCAACAAGCTGCTGCTTGTTCATCTTTGAGTAGCCGGAAAGTCCCGCCTCCTTGCATGCGGCACGAAGCTCCTTAACAGAAGGAGTCTTCGCCGCGGAAGCGGCAGGAACGGACGCGCTGAAAAGCGCATCAATTCCACGAATCACCATGGTGGCGAGAACAGCAACAGCAACGCCTTGTCCAACGTTGGCTGCGATCTGCTCGGAACGGGAAGGGGTTTTCTTAGCAAAGGGGTTCTTGAAAAAGCTCATAATAGTTCTCCTTATAGGCCTATAAACAATAACTATGATGGAAGCTATCACTTCCCATCACTATTCTTATCCCAAGAATTGGGACGTTTTTGCACTTTTTACGCAAGACACTGAAGGTACATTTTCAGCTCAGGCCACAGGTAGTAGCAGCCATCGGGATTGTTTAAGGTTGCTGACGCAATCTCAAACATTTCTCTAAACTTAAGAATCATCTGATTTCTCCTTTCTTTCGAATACAAGAACCAAGAAGTCTTCATCGTCCATTCTGATGTCTTTTACCTCAAACTTATAGTTGTCAGATCTCTCTGTCATGGCCTGGCATAAAGCCTTGCCGGCGTTTTGGGCGCAACTCACGCTTGCATCCCCAGCCTCTCCTGGGAACGCAATAGCAATAACGCCTTCACACATTTTCGCAGAAGCATAACCACTTCCGTGAATCTTGGCCGGCAAAAGGATCGGCCAAAATAAAAGCCACTTTACGACTCTAGCGAGCCGTATACCCTTTTGACTAAAGCCTGGGCTTTCTAGAGATTTCAGAGCATCCCAACCTGCTGAAGCGAGAACACAGGTTAGATATAAGTTCCTGATCATAATCAATACCCCCATAACAATGGTGGCGCTGATCACAGACTTCAGAAGAACTGGAAAAAATGAAAGGTCCATGAGTAGTCCTCCTTTCCTTCATCACTATTCTTATACCTAAAAAAAGGGGGCTCCTTGCGGAACCCCCTTCGTTCAAAACCCCCTGTAAAAGACTAGTTCAGATAGTCTTTAGGGTCTGGAACTTCTCCAATTTTGGAGAACTCTTCGCCGTCATCCTGAATGGCTGAGTTGGCGATGTACAAAAGAGCGTTGCCTAGCAGAGTAGAGCTTCTGTTGATCTCCTCTCTAATAGCCTCCATGCCTTCTCGGTAAGCCTCCAGGGACTTATCCATAGCTTCAGCCATTGCGCGGATCTCAGCTTTATTCTCCTCGCATAAGGACTTAATGTCCTCAACAATCTTAAGAACCGCAGCGTTCTCCGCAGCCTCTGAGCTAGAAGCCTCCACCTTCTGCTTTAACGACACCTTCTTAAGGGTGCGCTTCTTAACCGTAGGCGTAACCTTCTTCTCGACTTTCTCGACCTTTGCAACCTCCTTGGGCGCAGCAGTCTTGCTCTTCAGCGGCACGACGTTCTCCTCTTTATTAGTGCTTGCTAAGGACTCTCGCTCCTCTTTGGTTGAGGGGCCTCTTTTCTTCTTCGGAACTTCAACATTGGCAGGGGGCCAAGTTGGGTTATCACCCCCCTTAATGAAGTTCTGAAGCTCTATAACGTAAAACGCTACACCATCCCGGAATTCGGTCTCGCCGATTTCCTGAATGTTAACCTCTGAGAAAGCTTCAGAGCGCTCGTGAACCCACGACACGATTCCCTTGAAATCAAGAGAGTACGCATCCCTAGGGTTCATCCCCATCCCGAGCACTGCGATCCTTCGCAACTCTGCCCGGTCTAAACGCTCCAGCATCTTCTTTGTTAGCTTCTTGGCTGCTGCCATTCTAAGTATCCTCCGTTAGTTGATTATGACAAAAACGAACCGTAGTGTCCGTGTGTTCATAACAATTACCATTGCATGGGAGTGAAAGCCTCCCTCTGTTCTTCTCAATAAATTCTATTAATTCGTCTCTATAATTATTCACTTCGCTCTCTTTTATGGAGCTTGTCTTATAATCTAAGAAGTCTCTTAGTTCCTCTTCTGAGCAACTAGAAGAGACTCTTACACCCATCTGACTCCACACAATATGCCTAAGCTCTTGTAGCTTCATCACTCAACTCATAGATGGATATATC
>MDSZ01261461.1_pt1 | contig 10719 bp, 13 predicted proteins | sample 811201 | NCBI WGS metagenome assembly MDSZ01 (sample SAMN05326647, study PRJNA326480) | marine metagenome | isolation source: seawater | place: Indian Ocean: North | collected 2010
ATGAAAGATGAAGTTCTTCCAAAAAACATCTTAATGATTGGGCCAACTGGTGTTGGTAAAACTGAAATCTCTAGAAGGCTTTCAAAATTAGCAGAAGCACCTTTTGTAAAGGTTGAAGCAACAAGATTTACAGAAGTTGGATATGTAGGACGTGACGTCGAGCAAATTGTTAGAGACCTGTTGGAAATAGCAATTGCAATGGAGAAAGTGAAGAAACGAAAAGAAGTTCATGCTAAAGCCCAAAAACTAGCTGAAGATCGTGTTTTAGATGCCTTAGTTGGAAACAAAGCAAGTGTAGCAACAAGAGAAAGCTTTAGAAAAAGGTTAAGAGACGGAGACTTAGATGATAATGAAATTGAAATAGCCGTTAGTGAGTCTGGTCAAATGCCATCATTTGAAATTCCAGGAATGCCCGGCGCAAATGTTGGGATGATAAATATCTCTGACATGCTTGGAAAATCTATGGGCCAAAAACCAAAAAAGAAGAAAATGTCAGTTAAAGAGTCACATGAAATTTTAATAAACGAAGAGTCTGACAAACTTATCGAACAAGACAAAATTATTAAATCAGCAAAGGACTCAACTGAAAATAATGGTATAGTCTTCTTGGATGAAATTGATAAAATTTCAGCAAGAACAGACCGTGTAGGTGGAGATGTTTCTAGGGAAGGCGTTCAAAGAGATTTATTACCATTGATAGAAGGAACAACTGTCAGCACAAAATATGGACCTGTCAAAACAGATCACATTTTATTTATTGCTTCAGGAGCTTTTCAATTGGCAAAGCCTTCGGATCTTTTACCTGAATTACAAGGTAGATTACCAATAAGAGTCGAACTCGATGCATTAAATAGTGATGATTTTATAAGAATTTTAAAAGAGCCCGATAACAGTTTAATTAAACAGTACAAAGCACTTCTAAAAACTGAAAATGTAGATTTAGAATTTACAGAAGATGGGATCAACACAATTGCTCATATTGCAAGTGAGGTAAATTCATCTGTTGAAAATATTGGAGCTAGAAGATTGCATACAATAATTGAAAGAGTTTTAGATGAAATAAGTTTTACAGCAACAGATAGAGCTGGTGAAAAAATAATTGTAGATGGTAAATATATAAAAGATAACATCGGCGAACTAGTAAAAGATACAGATCTATCGAAATTTATTTTATAGTTTTCAGAAAGATCTCAAAATTTCCTTTAGATGGACTATTGACTGATTCAAAGTCAATACGGATAATTTTCTTCATTAATTCAGTATTGTTTTTAATATACTCAGGCACAGAGTGCTTTAATATACTGAGGTCAGTAGATTGGTAGGGATCATTTAAATTTTTTGATCTCATTCCCTTACCAGTGATCACATTAATTTTTTTTACACTACTTAAATAACAACTTTCAATAAATTCTGAAATCTTTTTATTTGCTTCTTCCAATGTATATCCATGTAGATCAATGGATCTCTCTAAAATTCTTTGATTTTTACTTATCTCTATATCTTTGCTTTCAAGTTTTTCACCACCGTTTAAGAAATCTTGCCAATCTTTTTTATCTTTGTCTGTTAGCTTATTAGTCAAGCTTGAGTATCAATTAATAACCAATTTGGATTGGATGATCTGCTATCTTTTGAAAATTTCCAAGTATCTAAAACCTTTTTAATTTTTTCAGGATCTCCAGATATAGTTTTATTATCTTTATCTTTCACACATGAAATGATTTCACTAACAAACTCGACTGTTACTTCAAGCATGTTTTTATTTTGTTGGTGATGTTTAATTTCTGCTGAATTTATTCCTATAAAAGTTGTTTCGGAGGAAAATTTATTGTTATTTCTATCTTTTACAGCTTCTTCAAATTGTAGGTAAACATTTTTATCTAATAAAGATTTAATATCTTGTAATTTACCTTTTGCAAAATTAGTAATTATAGTTTCATAAGCAATTTTAGCGCCTTTTATAAATTCTTTTTTAGCATTTTCATCAAAAGTTTTTTCATTTAAATCTACAACTGGTTTAGCTGGTGGAGCTTCATGGGCAAAGCTAGCTTCAACATCTTCTTCAAAACCTGTTTTTTTGCCTAAAATTCCCCGCAATCTTAAAAAAATAAATCCAGCAATCATTGCAAGAAGTATTATATCTATATATTCAAAACTATAACTCATATATGTATAATATTTACTATGATACCAAATTTCAACCTGCTATTTATGTTGTAGACAAATGAACACAGCTTTAATTTTAATTATTGGTATTCCACTTATAGAAATCTATTTATTTATTAAAATTGGATCTCAAATAGGTGCATTTAATACTTTACTCCTTATTTTAACTACCGCGGTAGTTGGTGTTGCATATGCCAGATATGAAGGGTTTAATAATTTAAAATCTGGAGTGCATCAGTTGGTAAAAAATGAATTACCAGTTTATGAGATAATTTCTGGTGCGACTCTTGCTTTTGCAGCACTTCTTTTGATACTTCCCGGCTTTGCAACAGATTTTATTGGTGTTCTTCTAATAATACCTTTTACTCGAAAGATTTTAATAAGTAAATTAATTAAGAAAAATAGTTTTAAAAAACATAATGAAAAAAAAAATTATATTGATGGAGATTATGAAGACATAAGTGAGGACCATGACAAAAAAATATGAAATAGTGTTAAAGTATATAAAAGATCTTTCTGTAGAAATACCAAATGCAGAGGCTTTTATCTTTAGCAGGGAAAATATAACCAAGTACTCTCTTGGAATTAACATCACTTCAAATCAAATTAAAGACGAAATGGTAGAAGTTGTGACAAAAGTTAACTATAAAGATCCTAAAGATAATCAGAAAAAATCATATTTCGAAATATCATATGGAACTGTAATTAAAATTAATGACAAAAATTTGGAAAAAAAAGACTTAGAAAAAATGATTCTGTGCGATGTACAAAATGAAGTTTATCCTGGAATAGAAAAAATATTTCTAAATGTAATAAAATCATCTGGTTTTCCAGAGTTAAAATTAGAAAAAAAAGTAGATTTTGAAAAATTATACCAACAAAGACTTAATTAAAAAAATTTCTTTTAAATTCTTTTTTTAGAAAATCTTTATGTTTCTGCATTTCTTCTTTTGAAACTTTTATAATTTTTTTTGAATAGTTTGAAATCTTTATTTCTCTTTGGTCTTTTTGCTCTTTGGCACTCTTAAATTGAAATATAGGTTCCTTTTGATCTAACAAATTAATATATACTTTAGAAAGTAACTCACAATCTAATAATGCTGTGTGTTTCTCTCTTTTTGAATTGTCAATTCTAAATCTCTTACATAAGGCATCAAGACTAATACCAGATCCTGGAAATTTGTTTCTTGCAATTTCTAAAGTATCAACAACATCTTCTTTTGAAATTTTTTTTTTATTGATTAAAGACAATTCATTATTTAAATGTCCAATATCAAATTCTGCATTATGAATTACAATTTTTTTCCCAGCAACAAAGTTTAAAAAATCATCCACAATATCCTTAAATTTTTTTTTATCTGATAAAAATTTGTCAGAATAACCATGAACTTTAAATGCTGTTTCTGATACCTTTCTTTCAGGATTTAAATAACAATGAAAAAAGTTGTTTGTTGGAATGAGATTATCAAGTTCTATACAGCCTATTTCAACAATTCTATGGCCTTCTCGAAAAGATAGTCCTGTTGTTTCAGTATCAAGTACTACTTCTTTCATCTATTATTTTTTTTTTAAGTATATTTATTTTCTTTTTCATTATATTAGGAGAAAAATTATTTTCGACAATGTAATTAGCAATTTTTCTTTTTTTAGACAGAATTGCTTGATTATCTCGTAAACTATTAAGCAATCTTTGATTAAAATTTTTTCTTCTTTTCAACCTATTATAGATTTTTTTTTTTTTAGAGTTTACAAAAATTAATACATCACTTTTCAAATTTAACCTGTTCTCTAAAAGTAATGGAACATCAAGTATAACCATTTTTCTGTTTTTATTTATTTTTATAAAATTTTTTAGTTTTTTTCTAACCATTGGATGTACTATTGAAGATATTACCTTAAGGTTCCTATCATTTTCACTTATAGCAGATATCAATTCAGATTTTAATATTGGGAATGATTTAATATATTTTGGTATTTTTTTATTAAGTTTTTTAAAGCAAATTCTACTCTTTTTATAAATAAAATTTACCTCTTTATCTGCATTAAAAACTGGATAATTGAATAACTTAGATATAAATGATTTACCTGAACCAATTCCACCTAACATACAAACTCTAATCATATTTTTTCTAAATACATCTTCCACCATCTACTTCTAGAATTGTTCCTGTAATCATGTTTGCTTCGTCGGAACACAAAAAGCATGCTGCGTTTCCCATATCTTCAGGAGTTGAGAAACGTCCAATTGGGATAGTGGACAAAAATGCTTTTTTCTTTTTTGGAGTATTTCCCCCCATAAATGATTTTAATAGAGGCGTTTGTCCTGCAACTGGCGCAATTGCATTTACTCTTACCTTGAAAGGAGCTAATTCGATTGCCATTGCTTTAGTTGCTGTAATCATCCAACCTTTGCTCGCATTGTACCAATTTAGCTTTGGTCTAGGAGATATTCCAGCCGTTGACGCAACATTCAAAATAACGCCTTTTTTGTTTTTTTTCATTTTTGGAATAAAATACTTTCCACAAAAATAAACTGCTTTTACATTTACATTTAATACTCTTTCAAATTCTTTTTCTGTAACTTTTTCCATAAAATTTGGTTTATGAGTTACACCAGCGTTGTTAACTATTATGTCTAGTGTTTCATATTTTTTGTAAATATATTTAAATAAAGACTTAAAGTTTGAAGATTTTGATACATCTGCAGTAAAATAATCTTGATTTAGTTTTTTAGAAACTCCTTTCAATAATTTTCCATTAATATCTACCATTATTAATCTAGCACCTTCTTCAGTAAATTTTTCTGATATACCCTTGCCAAATCCCGACGCCGCTCCTGTTATCATAGCTACTTTATTTTTTAGTCTCATAAATTTTAGCTTTTTAAAAATTTTTCAACTTCCTCATTTATTTCAGGCTCTATCTTATGCCATATTTTAAAGGCTTTTTGGGCCTGAAATAAAAACATGTTTAAACCGTTTTCAAAAATATTTCCTTTTATATTTCCAGCTTCAGAAAACTCTGTTTGATAAGGCTCATAAATAACATCATAATAAAATTTATTTTTGCCTGCTTTATTAAAATTAACGTTGAATTTATCCTTTTCTTTTAGTCCTAAACTAGTTGCATTAATAATCATATCAAATTCTGGTAGAAACCCCCAATCTATAATTATTAAATCATTAAACATATTTTTAAGATTTATTGCTTTGTCTTTTGTTCTATTGCTTAGATATATTTTCATAGCATTCATTTTCTTTAGAGCGTATATGATTGATGGGACAACCCCTCCAGCACCCAATATTAATATGGATTTATCTTTTAAATCATAATTTAATTTTTTAATACTTAGCTCAAAACCATCAATGTCCGTGTTATGTCCAACTAAATTACCACTATCTACAGATATAGTATTTACTGATTTTGTTCTTAAAGCATGACCAGTTAATACATCAAGATATGGTAGTATTTTATTTTTAAAAGGAACTGTTACATTTAATCCATCTAGTTTGCCTTCTTTTAAATTTTTACATAGTTCATTTAAATCACTATCTTGTGTTTCTAACTTTCCATAAATTGCATCGATATTGTTTTTTTTAATCCAATAATTATGTAGCTTGGGTGATAACGAATGTTCTATGGGATTTCCAATTACTAAAAATTTTTTCATTTATGGTTTTTTATGTATTCTTTTATGTTTTTAACAGGTAAACCCATAATTGTATCTTCATCGCCTTCTATTTTTGCAAACAAAGTTCTGCCTTCACCTTCAATTTGATAAACATTATAAGCATATAAATCGCTATCAGATATTTTATCAAGATAAGTCTTTAATTCTTTATCAGAGAATTCCTTCATTGTTAGATGTGCTTTATCAGTGTAATTCCATATCATAAAGCCGTTTTTGGAAATACAAACAGAGCTAATTAATGAATGTTTTTTTCCGTTTAATCTTTTTAGTATATCGAATGCTTCTTCTCTATTTTCTGGTTTAGAAATTATTTCCCCTTTTAAATCAATAATACTATCTGCTCCTAAAACTAAAGTTTCATAATTTTTTTGGCTAACTTTGTTGGCTTTTAGCTCTGCCAAATTTTTAGAGACTATTTCTGGAGTAGCGCCTTCGTTAATTAAGCTTTTTTTTACAGGATCTTCATCAATGTTTGACGGTTCAACATCACATAAAATATTATTCTTTTCTAATATTTTTTTTCTTATTTTACTTTTAGAAGCTAATATTATTTTAGACATTTTTGTTGTGAATTTCATAAATCTTAATTATTGAAGCAGCTGTTTCTTCAACAGATTTTCTCGTTACATCAATAATCGGCCATCTATTTTTTTTAAATATTTTTTTTGATTGTTCAATCTCTATTTTTATTTTCTCTAAGTTTGTATAATCAGAAGCTTCATTCTCTTTTAAAGAACTTAATCTATTTCTTCTTATGTCAAATAGTCTTTCGGCTTCAGTGGCCAGACCAACAACACAAAGTTTTTTTGACTTTATGACGTCTTGTGGGATATTCATGTCATTAACCAGCGGTATATTTGAAGTTTTTAAACCTTTGTTTGCCAAGTATATCGATGTAGGAGTTTTGCTTGTACGACTAACACCGACAAGAACTATATCAGATTCTAAAATATTTTCTGTATTATTTCCATCGTCGTGGTTCATAGTGAATTGTATTGCTTCAATTCTTTTATAGTAATCTTCATCCAAAACATGTTGTGCACTTGGTTGATGTGTGGCCTTTTCATTGAGAATTTTTGAAAAATTTAAAATCAGGTCTCCTAGTACTCCAAAACAAGGTATCTCTTTTCTATTCGCTTCTTCAGCGAGAAATTTTGCTAATTTGCTATTAACTACTGTATATAAAATTATAGGACTTTCCTGTTTTTTCGCATTACTTAAAATAGTTGAAATTTGATTTTCTGTTCTAGTGAAAGAGAATTGGTTTAGATCATAATTGAAATTATTAAATTGAGCTTTTAAGGCCATAAAAATTCTGTCTAAAGTTTCCCCTGTAGAGTCAGATATTAAATAAACTTGGTGTGTATTTTTCATGTATAACTTGTATATAAAATTATTATAAAATAAGAACCATTTTGAATACAGCAACTATCGCTAATTTTTATTATTTACACTCATTTAATTAACCTATTTATAAATGTTAATATCTTATTAACAAATTTTGAAAACTTAAGAAGTCTCCAATTACACTTATATTTATTCAAATTTTAATAGCTAAATTGTATAAATAGTTAATAAAGTGTTTAAATTGAGTAATTTACGTTATTAACAAATCATACTAATAATAAATCTAAATATATTTTACTTATTAATAATGACACCAATTAAAGAATGTTTAATAAATAAAAGAACAGATATTAATCCTATATGGTTAATGAGACAGGCTGGAAGATATCTGCCAGAGTTTAGAGAAATAAGAAGACAAAATACAGATTTTATAGATTTGTGTTTAAACCCCACTTTGTCAGAACAAATAACTCTTCAACCTATTGATAGGTTTGATTTTGATGCTGCAATTATCTTTTCAGATATTTTAATGGTGCCCTATGGACTTGGTCAAAGCGTACAGTTCAAGAAAGATTTCGGACCAAGTCTTGGTAAAATAGACCTTAGCAAATTGTTTCATGTAAACGAGACAACTTTCACAAAAAAATTATCTCCAATTTATAATCTTCTCCAAAATTTAAAGAAAAATGATAAGTTACGAAATAAAGATTTAATAGGTTTTGTTGGAGCTCCCTGGACACTATTGGTTTACATGATTAATAAAGTTTCACCAAAAAATGGTTTAGTTGCAGACTTTTTTGCCGATAAAGAGTTAATAAGCGATTTATTAAAAATTCTTGATAAGTTTATTAAGATCCATATTAAGAACCAAGTTAATGCAGGGGCTACAATAATACAAATATTTGATAGCTGGTCAGGTTTAATTAAAGATGATTTTGAAAAATTTTTATATAATCCAACGGTATCATTAGTAAATTATACAAAACAACTTGGTGTGCCAGTTATATGTTTTCCTCGAGGAATATCTGATTACTCTCTATTTTGTAAAACAGTAAATCCAGATATGATAAATATAGATTATAATGTTGATCCTCAAGACTTAATTAGCAATGTTACTACTCCAATTCAAGGTGGGCTAGATCCAAAAATTTTATTAACTGATAAAAAAAAATTAAGAATCGAAGTAATGAAATATTTAGAAATTTTAAGAAATCACCCTTATGTATTTAATTTAGGACATGGTATTCTCCCTAAAACTGAAATTGAAATGGTAGAAGAATTAGTTCGAATAGTAAGGGGATTTAAATAATGGAAAATCATCCAAAAATTAAATATGGGAAAACTGGTGTATTAATAATCAATTTAGGGACACCAGATTCTACGAATTGGTTTGATATTAGAAAATATTTAAAAGAATTTTTATCTGATAGAAGAGTAATAGAAGTTAACCCATTTATTTGGCAAATAATATTAAATGTTTTTATTCTTAATATTAGACCATCTAAAACTGCAAAGGCATATAAAGAAATTTGGATGAAAAAAGAAAATATTTCCCCACTGTTATATTATACTCGCAAGCAAGCAGAAAAAGTTTCAAATTCAATATCAAATGAGGATTTAATAATAGATTTTGCAATGAGATATGGAAACCCAAGCATTAAAAGTAAAATAAAAGAATTACATGCGAAGGGCTGTGAAAATTTAGTAATCTTACCTCTGTACCCACAATATGCAGCAGCAACTACAGCTACTGTTTGTGATGAAGTTTATAGAACTTTAATGAATATGAGATGGCAACCTTCTTTAAAAATTATACCACATTATGAATCAGATCCTTTATATATAGATGCACTAGTTAATTCAATTAGTCAAAAATTAGAAAAGATAAATTGGAAACCAGACTTAATTCTAGCCTCTTACCATGGTATACCCAAGAAATATTTCGACAAAGGCGACCCATATCATTGTTATTGTCACAAGACCACAAGATTAATATCAGAAAAGTTTAATTTAATTAAAATTAAAACAACTTTTCAATCTAGGTTTGGGCCTCAAGAATGGCTTCAACCATACACCGATAAGACTTTAGAAAACTTACCAAAAGAAGGAATAAAAAATGTTCTTGCGATATGTCCTGGTTTTTCATCTGATTGTGTTGAAACTTTAGAAGAAATTTTAATACAAGGTAAAGAAAGCTTTATAGAGTCTGGAGGAGAAAATTTTGATATGATACCATGTTTAAATGATAATGATGATCATATTAAGTTACTAAATAGTTTAATTAAACGTAATATTTGATTAATGAATTACTATCTTCTATTTAAATCACTACATCTGATTTCAGTTATATCTTGGATGGCTGGATTATTATATTTACCAAGAATATTTGTTTATCATGCAGAAAATAAAGATGATAGCAGAACTTCAGAAATCTTTAAAGTCATGGAAAAAAAATTGTATTTTTATATCATGACTCCAGCCATGATCCTTTCATGGTTATTTGGTTTGCTTTTGATACACTCTATTGGGTTGCAACAGTTGAGCCAAAATTGGATGGTATTAAAAATAGTATTTGTTCTGCTACTTACTGTTTATCATCTATATCTAGGGAAAACTTTAAATCAGTTTAAAATTGATCAAAATAAACGATCCCACAAATTTTACAGATTAATCAATGAAATACCAACATTATTGCTAATTTTAATAGTTTTTGTTGTAATATTTAAGCCTTTATAGGCTTGAAATTTTCTAATCAGATTATTATATTAAGCTAATCATAACGTAAAATCCCCTCACTATGAATATACAAGAATTAAAAGAAAAAAGTTCTGAAAAATTAATTACCGAAGCCGAAAATTTAGGAATTGAAAATGCTAGTACCCTAAGAAGACAAGAAATATATTTTGCAATTTTAAAAAAACTTGCAGAAAAAGGTGAAGAAATAACAGGTGGAGGAGTACTACAATTACTACAAGATGGATTTGGTTTTTTAAGAGCAATGGAGTCAAACTATTTACCAGGCGCAGATGATATTTATGTTAGCCCAAATCAGATCAGAAGATTCGGTTTAAGAACCGGTGACACAGTTGAAGGGCCTATAAGAGCACCAAAAGAAGGTGAAAGGTATTTTGCTTTACTTCAAGTAAGTAAGATAAATTTTGAAGAAACCGAAAAATTCAAACATAAAATAGCTTTTGATAACTTAACTCCACTTTATCCAAACAAGCAATTGGTTATGGAAGTTGAGACTAATAAAGTTGATAAAAAAGCAGATCTAACTCCAAGGTTAATTGATTTGGTAAGTCCAATTGGAAAAGGACAGAGATCGCTAATTATTTCACCACCAAAAGCTGGGAAAACAATGATTTTACAAAGTATAGCAAACTCAATAACCGCAAATCACCCAGAGTGTTATCTGATGGTTTTATTAATAGATGAAAGACCTGAGGAAGTAACAGATATGCAAAGAACTGTAAAAGGTGAAGTTATTAGCTCAACTTTTGATGAACCTGCTCAGA
>MDSZ01035227.1_pt1 | contig 10718 bp, 7 predicted proteins | sample 811201 | NCBI WGS metagenome assembly MDSZ01 (sample SAMN05326647, study PRJNA326480) | marine metagenome | isolation source: seawater | place: Indian Ocean: North | collected 2010
ATGGCAATGAGATTACTACAGCAGTTCACCCATTGGCGTGCGGACTCGGTGAACTCGTCCACCCGCAGAAAGGTTGCTATATCGGTCAAGAAGTGATCGCACGGATGCTAAGTCGTGGCAAACAAGGTCATCACCTAGTGGTTCGAAATAATCCAGTCAAAGATGCAACTACTGTAGGGAAAGAGAAGAGCCTCAGTATTGAGAGGGTTCGATGATTCAATCTTCATTTGGTTGAATCACTATTCGCTTATTCGTTTGGCCTCTCTGGCGGTAGTGCCTCTTCCGAATCCAAGCGACTAGGTAATGAATCAATCATTTCAAATGACACCCGATCTCTTTCAGTAATTATTGCAGTACCGTCTAGATGCTCGCTCATCTTGCCATTTTTTTGTAACTTAAGAATATCATTTTTCCGAGTGAAAGAATAAGAATTAGGATCTAAGACCTCAACAACCTGCTTTGCAAATGCATTACGGGCACCAGCCCCCCTCGACTTACTGTAAACAAGTTGAGCTCCTGCTCCAACAAAGGTGACAGAATAGAGAACCAACAATACGGTCAGAGCGAATAGAATCGGATTTCCATCGCGAGCCTCTGCCATCAAATCTCTACCCAAGAGAAACAGTAGACCAACACCTACAAGCGGGTTGATGTACGATTCTGCCCATGCTTCAACTTGAATCAAACTAGAGCGTGATGCATCGGCAAAAACTAGTTCGGCAGCAATGGCATTGGAAATTACCTCCAATACTGAAAGCATGACCAGATAGATTACGCCTGAAATCAGCAACTCGATCCAAAGTGTATCAGCACGCAAGGTCCAATGGACAATGAGCCAAGCAAATAGGCCTAGGAATACCGAACGGGGCATCCGATGAAAGGAGACCAAACCCTGATGCAACTTGTCATGATTAGAATGCGCTTGAGGGATGTGGATTATGCCCCACTTTGTCCAATCTTGTAGGAATTTCAGTGCATAAACCAAGACCTTGCGTTCGATTAGAATCCACTCTACCAGATACATCATTGGTATTGCTAAAAGAAACAACGGTAATGCTGGAATGATTACTGCCAAGATTATCACTAATGCGGGAAACAGAATGAAATGATGCAATCCTAGTGGGAATAATACATCGGTCTCAATTCTTTCAACTTGCTTGTAATCGAGGTTTCTCTTGCGGGCATGGTTATCCAATTCCTCGCGATGTTGAATCAGTGAATTACCCCCATCAAGAACTGATTTGACCTTAGCACGGTATTCCTGCTGCCCCAAAGTATGAGCCACCCATCTATGCCACACAAATCTAGCCGGAATTGCCATGAACAAAGGTAGCGCAAGGATGCCGATGGCCCACAACAAGGAGCCAACATCAACGTCCTGCATAAGAGGCGCTGAGAGAGGTACGTGATGAGGATATTGGACCTGAATGATGATATCTGCTCAAGACAAGGTTCATCCACCCCAAGCCACAACAAAGCATCATGGGCAGGATTGCAGTTACAGATGGACTTGCAAAAGCAGCGGTGGCGAAACTTGTTGAATCAGGACATGAAGTTGTAGAAGAGCACATTTCTGCTGACGAACTGCAAGGTGGCGCACTTACTGGCTTTGATGCCATTATTGTAAGATCAGCAACCAAATTGACAGCATCAGTAATCGAAGCCACAGAGGGCTTGAAGGTCATAGGCAGAGCAGGAGTTGGCATAGATAATATCGACATCGAGGCTGCAAATGCAAAGGATATCGTTGTGGTAAACGCTCCATTAGCATCAACCCAAAGTGTCGTTGAATTGACTATAGGGCACCTTCTTGCCTCAACTCGAAAATTGGCTGAATGCGACCGTGGCCTGCGAAAGGGTAAATGGCAAAAGAAAGAGATGGTAGGTACAGAACTCGCTGGTAAAGCACTAGGCCTCATCGGTTTTGGTAGAATCGCTCAGAAAGTTGCAAAAGTTGCCAAAGTTTTGGGAATGGAGATACATGCATACGACCCATATCTTCCAGGCAAAGTTGGATTGAAACTAGGTGCCAGAATGCACGATGATATCGACGATCTGTTTCGTATGTGCACTCACATCTCCGTGCATTGCAACCTCAGTGAAGAGACCTACCACCTGGTCAATGAAAAACGCCTTTCTTTGATGCCAAATAGGGGAGCAGATGGAGTTTCTTGCGGCAATCATCTGGTAAATTGTGCGCGTGGTGGCATCGTCGATGAAGATGCTGTTTTCAGAGCATTGCAATCCAATATTTTAGCATCAGCCGCACTCGACGTCTTTGAAATAGAGCCAGTCAATCCAGACCATCCACTTCTGAAACATCCCTCCTTCCATGGCACGCCTCACATTGGTGCTGCTACTCTTGAAGCACAAGTTCGCGTAGGGCACGATATCGCTAATGCTGTAGATGCAGCCTTGCGCGGGGAATTGGTGGAGACTCAGGTCAATCGAGAGATTCTCGACAAAGAATGAGGCGTAATTCGGCCAAACGTCTTTCCAATGATTCAATCCTTTGATATGATTCCAATAACATCGACAGAAGCATAACATTGAGTGGTTCTTCACACAATAACATAGCAGAAGATGAACGGCGCTGCCGAGCAGCCTGCATCATTTGGTCAAAACATGTTTCGTCGCTATCGCTCAAGACTCTCCGGTAGGGGAGTAGCGACTCAATTCTTTGCTCAATTCGACCTTTCCAAGTCATCTTCCTTTGGGGCATAGGATTAATCCCGAAAAAGAGAGTCCACCTTGTTTTGCCCCACAGTGCATTCCGAAAGTGAAAGTGTTCTTCTCCAATACTCCCTCGGCGAGGCATGAACGGCTTCATCCCTCTCGAATATAACCCGATGGAAGAATCACAGATGTTAGCAATAGCAAAACAGTGCCTTGTCGAAATGGAAACAAGAAGAACAACTAGGCATTTCTCCAGTAAACCCGTGCCAAAAGAATTGCTTGAATTAGCCATCCAGTGCGCCAGTACCGCCCCAAGTGGCGCCCACTTACAGCCCTGGACATTCGCAGTGATATCAAATCAGGAATTGAAGCAGCGCATCAGAGAAGCGGCCGAAGCCGAGGAGAGAAGAACCTACGAAGAGAGGATGCCCGAGGCATGGGCGGAATTGTTACGACCACTAGGTACCGATCACGTCAAGGAACACATTACCACAGCACCATGGACAGTGGTGCTGTTCAAACAGAACAAACGATTGAGAGACAATGGAGAATGGGGGCCTACGTATTACGCGACTGAATCTGTTGGTATAGCAGCAGGGATGTTTATCGTAGCATTACACCGCATGGGGCTCTGCACATTAACACACACACCTTCTCCAATGGGCTTCCTCAGAGAACTCCTACAACGTCCCGAGCACGAATCAGCCCTGTTGTTGATGCCTGTAGGATATCCAGCAGAAGATGCCATGGTTCCTGACTTAAAGCGTAAAAATTTGAACGAGATTAGTGCGTGGTATGAATAGGGCTCTATGTCATCAATAAGTTTGCATACACTATCTGTACTGATTCAGGCCAATCCTCAATAACGGCAGTCAACGGATTGGCCTCATGGATGAGAGGATTATCATCCACTGCGACATGGACGCATTCTTCGCAGCGGTCGAAACTCTGCATCACGACCTTGATGAAAAAATACCGCTGATACTGGGTTCCGACCCACAGAATGGGCGGGGTCGCGGTATAGTATCAACCTGCAATTATGCTGCCCGCGAGTTTGGAATACGCTCAGCAATGCCCATTTCCGAGGCTTGGCGGCGGTGCCCTGGTTCACCAGTTGGTCCGGGGATATACATGCGTAGTACGCGTGGTTTGTATCGGCGCGCTAGTCGCAAGGTCATGGACATCCTCAAGCAAGAGGCTGACCGTTTTGAGAAGGCAAGTGTCGATGAAGCCTATCTCGATATCAGCGAACGTGTGAATGGAGATTGGGATGCAGCATTAAGTCTGGCCCGCAAATTGCAGAATAACATTAGAGAAACTCTTGGTCTTTCATCCAGTTTTGGCATTGGCCCGACTCGTATTGTCGCAAAGATGTCCAGCGAAATCAACAAACCAGCGGGCATACATATGGTGCGTAGTGGAGAGGTGATGGACTTCTTTACTGGCAGATCTACCAGAGATGTTCCCGGAATTGGTCCTGCTTCAGCCAGAAGGTTGGCGGAATGGGGTATCGAAAATATGGATGAAGCACATGCCATGGGAGAATTAGCATTGGCTAGAGCAACCTCGCAACGGTTTGCTCGTTGGATTATCAGGGTCTTTGAAGGAGAGACATCCAGTGAAGTAAGCGCTCTACGTAGTCGGAAATCCATCGGAAAGGAACACACTTTCAATCGTGATCAGAAAGATATTGAGTTAGTATTGCAACGCTTGGACACACTTATTGACAGAGTATTCGAACGTATGGCTGAGATGGGGATAAGCGCGCGTATGGCCGAAGTCAAAATCAGATATGCTGGCTTTGAAACTCATACTCATCATCGATCAATTCCAGTAGCCATGGATGAAAAGAGCGTGTTCAGACGCTTAGCCCACAGACTCTTTGCTCACAATTGTGACTTTGATCGCCCCATACGCCTCGTAGGTTTCAGAGTTGGTCACCTCGAAATGCCTGCAACTAGGCAAATCACGCTTGACACAGAAGAAGAGTGACTCATTCTAACTTGTGCATTGCAGTTAGCACAGTGGTGAATTCTGACAATTCAGTGGGAATATCAATGCCTTCTACCGGAGAATTAAGAGACAAGCCTAGATCCTTCTTCTGCTTCCATACCATGCTGTTGAACTCGATGACTTGAGCGGTCTTGGAACATAGTTCTCCATTTACTTCCAACATGTTGGGGAATTCTCGCACATCGACAGCACTGCCTCCATACAAAGAGGTAGTAATGTGATGTGAGAAAAATGGACATATCGGAGAGAATGCTGCCATGAAATCTCTTACTATACGATGAATAGTCCAAGAAGCAGCAGAATCACCATCGTAAAGGCGAGATTTGGCCATCTCTAACCAGTGACTCGGAAGGATTCCAGTTCCGAAATTCTTGAGTGACTGAGTTGCGGTGTAGATGTCTAAGTCAGCCCATGCTTGGCAAACCTGAGCCATAGTTTCTGAGAACTCAGAAAGAATCCAACGGTCTTCAACATTCAAATTCGAAGGAACAGAATCAAGATCATCAGGCACAACGAATTGACTGGCAAATCTAGAGACATTGAACAGTTTGGTCAGTACACCGAAATACTTCTTCTCAATCTCTTCAGGATTGATATGGAAATCATCTCCAACTTGAGCATCACAAGCCTTCCATAAACGAAAACACTCGCTTCCTATCTTATTTGCTCTCAATTGAACCTGTTTGCCATCTGGACCCTTGACCTTCCATGAGCCAGTTCGTCCACCAGCACCACATTCCAATACTGAATCCGCATCTATTCCATTGCCCAAGGACTTGCTCATCTTCCGCCCCCATGGGTCCATACCTAGACCATCTATCCAGACATTGGCAAAACCTGGCTTGTCAAGGACCAAGGTGCTCTTGAGAAGAGTATAGTATAACCAAGTCCTAACAATTTCCTTGCCCTGTGGACGCAATCCGGTGGGGAAGGCTCTCTCGAAGACCTCAGGCTGATTCAGATAACCGCTGACAAAGAGGTTGGAATTGGAAGAATCCATCCAAGTATCGAACACCTTGTGCTCACCCTCGACCTTGCCCAATTGATCTTTCATATTCTCCCATTCACCGAGTAACTCCCTAGATTCTCGATCTAGAACATGACTGCCACTCGGCGGATCCTGATGCCAAGGTTGCACATATGTGCCAGCAGGGGGAACGACAACGAAATCTCCACTTTCACTATACCAAATTGGAATCTCGGTATGATACCAACGTCTGCGGCTTATCGGCCAATCTATACTGATATTCTCCATCCAATCCAATAGGAATTGCTTGTTTCTAGGTGGTACGAAATTAATCTCCTCGATATGTTCTGCCATCCTGTCTTGAATATGCGTCTGTCTTACATACCACTCCTTGAGGAGGATTATCTCAACTGGATTCTTGCCTCGTTCACTAACCGGAACCTCTTGTTCCTTTTCGATGATTTGAGAGATTGTACCTTGAGCCTCAAGATACTCTATTACATGATCTCTGGCCTCGGAGACCTTCATTCCTTTGAGAGGCCCCGAGATATCGGTCATCGCCCCATCAAGGTCGATCGCTTGGAATGGTTTCAGACCAAGTTCTCTGAATATTGCCACATCGTTCTGGTCACCAAACGAACAAACCATCAGCACACCACTGCCGAACTCCGATTTAACGGAAGGATGCGTTTGAATCTCAACATATGATTCTCGGCCTTCAACAGGAACAGGTAGATTGATTCTCTTACCGACCAGATGCCTGTACCTCTCATCTTCTGGATGCACAACTACAATTCCACATGCGCATATCAACTCGGGTCTGGTAGTGGAGATTACCACCTCTTCACCATCCTCTGTCTTCCAAATGACATCAACCAATCTAGTCATACGATTCAATCGTTCGACCTCAGCGTCAGCAATGGTGGTTTTTTCAACTGGATCGTAGATATTAGGCCGCAAATCTTCAATGATTTCTCCACGCTTAAACAGGTCGACAAAGATCGCTTGAGTAACGGCTCTGTAATCATCTGCGTCCGTAAGATACTCTTTGGCAAAATCACAAGACAATCCTACTCTAGCTGCAGTATTGCGCATGGCTTGAGTAAAATCTTCGATAGTTTCTCTGCACAATTCTATGAAATCCCCACGCTCCCAAGTGCGCATTTTCCGACCATGCTTCTTCTCGACAGTAAATTCAATGTTGATTCCATTGCGGTCCACTCCCCATGGGAAATAGACTTCCTTGCCAAGTAAACGCTGGGAGCGGGCAATAACATCAATCATTGAATATTGAGCAACAGCACCGATATGCCAAGTGCCACTTGGATATGGTGGAGGGGTGTCGATTACGAATACCTCACGGCTGCTATCAGGTTTGAAACCGTAACGAGTATCATACCCTTCAGAGTAGTGTTCTTCCTGTATTCTCTTCTCAAGATCAACTGACCATCTTTTCTCTTTCAGGCGGGGTTCAGGCATTCTGCTCACTCCCGGGCCCCAGTCCAGTCAACGGAGTGGGTCCGACCCGGTGCTAAAGAGGGATGGCTATGAACCCGCCGATAGCACATAGTGCAAGAAAGAAGGCGTAAAGGATGAACTGACATCCTCATGTGTTTAAGTCAAGGCGCTTGACGCAGAGGCGGGCTTGACCATGTCTGAGGGCGCTGGAGATGAGACCGCTGAGAAGAAGGCGGACAGGCTCAGTGCCAAAGAACGGCTGCAAAATATACTACGGCACAGCCGTGAACGGGCGGGTGCTGTTGGAAACAAAATGGCAGGGAGAGTCAAGGGTTTTGATCCTAAGGCCGCAGGTAAGGCTGTACTCTCCGCACCTGATGCACTGAAGAGAGAATATCGCCGCAGAGGTACTTCGGGAGTTATTACTAAATTTCCAGCCTTCACGATTGCAGTCTTTCTCTTTGCCACGCTATTCTTCGTCTACCATAGTGGATTTATGGACATCAACGAGACTGACCCCATGCCCTGGCAAGTCAAAGAAGGGCCCAGTCTGAATGTCAATGGTAGTTTAGACGTCTATCTCCCAGAAGGGGACCCTGTTGCAGCAGCAATCAAAGAAGTGCAAGAAGACTGGTCTACTAATGTGATGATCATCTATGTGGAATTGAAGGGTTCTTCGAACAATATTACTGACAGAGCCATTATGTTGGAGATGGACCGTTTAGAGAAGACAGTCAACTACCGATTATCAGACCCATCTGATGATGTTGATTACATCCTCTCCCTCTCTACTGTTGTCAAAGAAACTAATTCAAGCGCCCCGCGAGTAATGAAAGCCTTCATTGAAGAGGCTGGAGAACTTGGCTGCCAGAGTCAAGATCAAGATTGTTTCACCAGAGATAGTGCTGCATCTCTTTCTGAACAAGTCGATGATTGGGAATGGTTGCTAGGCGAATACAGCATCCCCAACCAAGATAGAATAAATCAAATCGTTGACCAAATGTATGATTGTTACGAAGATTCTGATGGCAAGGAAAAATGTGAACCAACTCCTGGTCTCAACAAACTAGCGCGCAACACAGATGACGACCCAAATCTCGACAGAGCAGTGATTATCGTTGCAGTAAACGAAAGTCAACCAACCAACGTTTTGATCGAGAAATACCGAGGAATCATCAACGAATTAGCCAATGAAGAGAGACCTTGTGACCCAGATGACCCAGGGGGCAGACAGTGTACATGGAAAGACAGGGGACTACAAATGTCCTTGACTGGGCCTGTCCCTATTACCAATGCAGTTACTGAATTCTCTTTCAAATTATTTTGGCAAATCTTTCCCATCGCTTGCCTTTTGGTATCGTTAGGACTTTTTGTTTTCCACTCCGACCTACTTCAGACGGGATCAATACGACCACTTCAAGGATTCAAGGTCATTGTAATTGCTGGACTACCTACTCTATGTGCAGTATTTTGGACTCTAGGTATGATTGGTTGGTTAGGTTATGAAGTTTCGATGACGGTAATTATCGTAGGTCCGATTCTTCTCGCACTTGGAGTTTCATATGGGTTACACATTACAAATCGATACGCGGAAGAGAGCGGGGACCGTCACGAAAAAATGCGGATAGCTTTCTCATCCACTGGTAAAGCGGTTTTCCTTTCTGCAGTTACTACTGTTATTGGATTCATTTCACTGACTTTCACCCCTATGGCACCTATAGCAACAGTAGGCTGGGCTCTATCTGGAGGAATAGTCATAGTCTACATATTGACCATGGTCATGGTGCCAAATCTGACCATTTTGCTGGACCTCAAAAAGGCCAAACATCCACCTCTAGCAGTATTCGATGCAGCAGTCAATGTACCGATTAAGTGGAACATTCCAGTGCTTGCCATTTTCGTTGCACTAATCGCAGTTTCTGGGACATGGGGGATGGAGAATGTCGAGGAAAATATCGACCTCCTTGGAATGGCGCCAGAGGATGAGCCTTCAGTTCAAAAAATGAAACAATACAGTTCCGAATTCGAGGCGGGGCAAATCGGTATGCTCTTGGTCGATGGATACATCAAAGGGGATTCCGATGATAATATTGCTGAAAATGACGACCCATTCAAAAATCTGCAAGGAATAAACAACCTCTCAACAAAACTCAACCTCGTTGAACATACAACTGCAGTGAGCATTGTTTTCCTGATGAAATCGGTGGGCGTATCGGTAAATATTTCAGGAACCGATCTTGCTGTTCCCTGTAATCTTCTGCCTGAAGGAATCGATGACCTCTGTCTCTTAATTTTCGACAATGAATTCGATGATGATTTGACATTTTGGCGCTTGCTTGAGGAGATTGATCGAAATCCAGCGCTGACCGAGAACAGCCAGAAAAGGCAGCAAATTTTCCTGCTGAACGTATTCTATAACAGCTTAACAGATGAAACTAGATATCTCTTCACAGAGCCCACATATTCTCGTTCATTGGTCTACATTGACATGCCTTTCCTACCAGTTAAAGAAACTGAAACCTCTGTCAGTTCAATCAACGAACATGCCTCAATGACTTATGCTGAAGGAAATGTTCGAAGTGGTGAATTGACTGGTGTGGCCGCTGTTTCAATTGCGGTCAACAGTCTAATCGTAGAATCTCAATGGTCATCCTTAGCCTTCGCAGTTATCCTCACACTCATAACTCTTGGAATTGTTTTCAAGGACCTTAGATTCGCTACTTGGACAACATTACCGGTTGTTTCAACTGTTGCACTACAATGGTTGGTAATGGCTCGAATGGATGTTTCACTCTCTTTGGTTACTGTAATGATCGGTTCAATTCTAGTAGGAGTTGGGGTCGATTTCTCCATACACATAGCCAACCGTATACGCGAATTAGGAGGAGGTATTGAGGCCATACGGACTTCTACCGTATCAACCGGAATGTCATTGTTTGAAGCCGCAACTGTTACGACGCTCGGAATGGTTACGGCATACCTAATTCCCATCCCAGAAATCAAACCTTTCGTTACTGTAGTAATCATCTTGCTGTGGATTGCCGCAGCCAGTGCCTTGGTACTACTTCCCGCAATCTTCGTCACACTACACAAGTATGGTCTTGGCACCTCTGGTGGGGCAGAAGCTATGATGCGTAAACTTGGGCTGAAAGGCGCAAGTGATTCAGAAAATGATGATGCCAGCATGGATGCTGTAATGCTATCAAGTCAAGGAAATGAAGACGCATGGTAAGACCGTTTGATTGATGGCCGGTCACCTCTTGGCCCCACCATGGTCAATCATTGGCTAATGAAGAGCGAGCCTGATGCCTACTCTTGGCAGCAACTATTGGAAGATGGACACACTCATTGGGACGGTGTACGAAATTATCAGGCTAGAAATATCATGCGAGATGATATGAAGATTGGAGATAAAGTATTGTTTTACCATTCCAATTGCAAACCTCCACATGTTGCAGGAATTGCAAAAGTGTGCAAGGAGGGCTATCCTGATTTCACATCTTGGGACCCTGATTCCAAATATCATGATGAAAAATCCAATCCTGATAACCCACGTTGGTTCATGGTTGATATCGAGGTTGTACGTGAATTGAACATAGTGCCA
>MDSZ01060629.1_pt1 | contig 10718 bp, 12 predicted proteins | sample 811201 | NCBI WGS metagenome assembly MDSZ01 (sample SAMN05326647, study PRJNA326480) | marine metagenome | isolation source: seawater | place: Indian Ocean: North | collected 2010
TTAGGTCCTCGTAGTTCAGCTGGATAGAACAACAGCCTTCTAAGCTGTGGGTCGCAGGTTCGAATCCTGCCGAGGACGCCATTTACTGAGGTAATAGATGCAGAGAGTAAAAGTAGTCTATAGACACTACAAAAAAGATAAACAATTAGAATGTGAAGGTATATTATTTCCATTGAACGAACAAAGCGACAGAATAGTTGTGATAACAGATAGCGGGTTTTATGAAGACATTATCAAGGATACAATTGTGTCCTTGGAGTATATATAGTATTGCAAAAAGGAAAAATTATGCCTACATATGTTTTTAGAAATAATGCAACTGGTGAAGAATGGGAAGAGTCTATGTCCATTTCAGCCAGTGAAGAAATGATGAAAGAAAATCCAGACATAGTTAAAGTGCCTAGTGGTATTTCAATTATTGGTGGTAGGGGTGATGGTGTAAAGCCAACAGGAGATTTTAAAGAAGTAATGTCTCGTATCTCTGAGCAAAATCCATATTCACCACTGGCGGCTGAGTACGGCAAGAAAGATCCTACTTCAGTAAAAGTTCGTGAGACTGTAAAGAAAGTTCGTAAAAAAGTTGGCGGACCAATGGATGATTAAGTTTCTTAAAAAATTAGGTGATTGGGTAGACCCCAATTATTGGGCAGAAAAGATTGGTGATAAAACTGGTGCATATGATAAAGCACACAATAGTTCTTTAGCAGAATGGTCACGAAACCTTACCGGATGGAAATGGTGGGCTTGGCAATTGCTTGGTGGTTTTATCGGATTGATAATTATAGAAATCTTACTGAATATGGTAGGTATGACAATTATACCATGGTAAGAGCATCGTAGAGAAGGAAATACATAAATATGACAGATGATGTTGAAATTCCTGAAGAGAAATCTGAAGGAGAACTATACAATGAAGAGCGAGTAAAAGTATTACAAGACGCATTGCGTGTTGACTACATTGAAAAATTCGATGTTTATGCTCAATTGTTATTGGTACAAAAAGAATTGGCTACTGTAACTGTAAAGAACAATAAGTTAGAGCAAGTCAATAACCTTTTATCTATGAACAACAAGAGTCTTGCAAAAGAAATTGTTGAATTGAAAGGTATTGCTAACGACTTAAAAGAAAAGATGAAAAAGTCGAGAGCAGAACTGAGAAAACAAAAAGAGATTTTTAGTGCTTCAGAGCCATATGCTGTTGAGGAACCAGAAATTAAAGAAAAACCAAAACGCAAACCGCGAGTAAAGTTAAAAGAAGAACAATGAAACGTTTCTCCACATTTCTGACTGAAGATGCACAGGGTAAGAACTTACACCTAGAACATCTTGAGGATGAAATACTCAACTTTGGAATTGGTGGAGCTAGAGGCTCTATCAATTTTTTGCGGTCTTTAAGAGATATGATGGCTGGAAACTCCCGTACGTCTATTAATATGACAGTCAAATGGGATGGTGCACCAGCCATTTTTGCGGGTATAGATCCTGCTGATGGAAAATTTTTTGTAGCAAAAAAGGGTGTGTTCAATAAAACACCTTTGTTATATAAGACTGCAAGAGAAATAGATTCTGACGCAAGATTGCCCGCTCCACTAAAGCCTAAATTCAAGACTGCTTTGACAGAGTTTAGCAAATTAGGTATTACAAATGTCCTACAGGGTGATTTGATGTTTACCTCTTCTGATCTAGAAACAGACAGAATAGAAGGTGAGACTTATACAACATTTCAACCCAATACAATCGTTTACGCAATCCCAAAAGGATCATTTTTAGAGAGAAAAATGAGGGCTGCCAAGATCGGGGTGGTTTGGCACACTTCCTATAAGGGAACGACACTAGAAAACATGAAAGCATCTTTCGGAGCAGATATCAGAAGTCTTAGGAAACCTTCTTCTGTTTGGATGGATGATGCAACATATAAAGATAGCAGTGGAACAGCCACATTTACTAAAGCAGAGACAGATAGAATAACAGCAAAATTATCTGAAGTTGGAAAACAATTCAACAAAATATCATCTGCTGAATTATCAAAGTTTTTAAGAATACAAGCATCATTTGAAGGTAAGTTTATTGGTGCTAGTGTAAAGACATATACAAATTCTAAAGTAAGAGTTGGTCAAGAAATTACTAATCCTAGTGCCCACGCGAAAGGTTATTTAACTTGGGTCGAAGAAAAATTCGACAAAGAAGCTGAAAAACTTAAAACTGAGAAATCACAGAAAGCGATTGCGGACAGAAAAACAGCGACCCTCCAAGACTTACGTAAGTTGACAGGCTTACTTGAAAACGTCATCATCTTCCAGAATTTATTGATATCTGCGAAGATGATGATAGTTTCCAAACTCAATAAAATAAAACAATTAACCAATACATTTGTCAGAACATCTAATGGATTCAAAGTAGTAAATCCAGAAGGTTATGTTGCTATTGATAGAACATCTGGCAGAGCAGTAAAACTAGTTGATAGAATGGAATTTAGTTATAATAACTTTACTGCAATAAAGGCATGGGACAGATAGTTTATTTTTTCGTTATAAATAGTACTGACAATACTAATTATTAACCGGAAATAAACCATGCGCTTCAGAACAATCCATGAAGAAAGAGAAAAGCGAATTGTATTTGCTTTTGGTCGACTAAACCCACCAACTGCTGGTCATAGCAAACTAGTCGATAAAGTAAGAAGTGAAGCCCAAAAGAGAAGGGCAGATCATCGTGTTATTGTAAGTCATTCTCAAGACAAACATAAAAATCCTCTTACCGCAAAAGATAAAATCACTTATCTGAAAAGTATCCATCCGGGTACTAAATTTATGGCATCTTCTAGAGCAGAGCCACATTTCATTGCACACCTTAAAAAGATGAGTAGTCAGGGATTTACTCATGTGGTAATGATCGCTGGTTCTGATAGAGTTGTGGAGTTTCAAAAGATAGCAGATAAATATAATGGTAAAGATTATAATTTCAAAGAAATTAAAATAGTATCAGCCGGTGAAAGAGATCCAGATGCAGAAGGTGTAACTGGAATTAGTGGTACTAAGATGAGAACTTTTGTTAGCAACAATGACTTTACATCATTTAAAAGAGGTCTTAATCCTAGGGCAACAAATGCTAGTGCTAAAAAGTTATTCAACGCAGTACGTAAAGGTATGCAACTCAAAGAAGGTGAAAGTCGACCTTCTTTCACAAAGTTTCTGGAAGAAACTATAGGAACACTTAATGAATAGAGAAAGAGTTTTTGAACAATTAAAAATTGACGAAGGAGTAGAATATGAAATCTACCTTGACCACCTCGGTTATCCAACCTTTGGAGTCGGTCACCTTATCACGGAAAGTGATGAGGAATTCGGAAGGGCAGTTGGAACTCCAATTGACAAAGAAAGAGTCAGGGCGTGTTTTGAACGAGACCTTGATATTGCCGAATCAGAATGTAACACTCTATACGGAGAAGGGAACTTTGGAAACTTACCAGATAGAGTCCAAGAAATCTTGGTCAATATGATGTTTAATATGGGCAGACCAAGGCTCAGTAAATTTAAAAAAATGAATGCCGCTATACTTGAAGGTAATTGGAAAGAAGCCGCCGTTGAAGGCAGAGATTCTAGATGGTACAAACAAGTGACAAATAGGGCTGAAAGGTTAATGAAACGTTTGGAGGAAACATGAATAAAGGAATTATTATTGTAACAATAGCGATGCTATCACTAACTGGTTGTGCCAATGTTGCCAACATTTTTGCTGATAGATTTGATAACGTAGAATATGGCAAGTTAGTAGAACTAAATGTTGATGCTATTGCTAGTGAGGGTAAGTGTCCTCTGTCAAAAGAAACCTATAAGAAGGCTCTGTGGCTGAAGATATATAGTGAGGGTACGATGAACGATACCAGTTCTGATCTTTACGAAGAACTGTATGGATTGGTTGAAGAGTTTTATAATAGAGAAGATCCTTCAGAAGTTTATTGTAATCTAAAATGGGAAAATATTGTTGAAGCAACAGATGATGCCATTGCTTTAACTGGATCACGCATCAAAAAATAATGAAGGAATAACATAATGCAAGAAGCAGATTTATTAAAAGAGTATGAAGATAAACTTATACAATTACAATCTTATCTAAGAGAAGGTAGTATTAGTCGTAGTGAATATGATGAACTAGTTGCAGATTTTTCTGACGTTGAGGCTATTCGTAATAGTATTAAAGATGAGAAATTAAAAATTCATGCAGAAACTATTGTTTCCGCTCTCAGTAAGGTACTAGCTTTAATTTAATTATAAATAACCTTATGGACAAAACATTCGCAGATTTTGTTGAACTTCCGCCGCTTGAAGAGGGTATAAATGACCCAGGAATCTTCAAGGCAGTTTTTCTCGCTGGAGGACCAGGCAGTGGCAAGTCATTTATTGTGGGTCAAACAGGACTACAATCTTTTGGCTTAAAGTTGATAAACTCTGACGATGCTTTTGAAAGAGCCTTGGCTAAAGTTGGTATGGAACCAACACCAGATAACATCTACTCTTCTAAAGGTCAGTCTATTAGAGACAGAGCCAAACTTCTTACAAAGAAAAGACAAGAAGGATGGATAGATAGTAGACTTGGACTAGTAATTGATGGTACGGGCAAAGACTTTCAAAAAATCAGCAATCAAGTAAGAAAACTCAGACAAATTGGCTACGATGTTGCCATGATATTTGTCAACACAGATTTAGAAACAGCGCGGGCAAGAAATCAAAATAGAAGTAGAACACTGCCTGATAATGTTGTGAAAAGTATGTGGGATGATGTTCAGAAAAACATTGGTAAGTTTCAGAACTTGTTTGGTAGATATATGTTTATTGTTGATAACTCAGATGGTGCAAACTATCAGGGTGCTACCATGTCAGTTTACAGAAGGATTGGAGCGTGGACAAGAGAACCAGTTGCAAACTATAAAGCCAGAAACTGGATAAAAAGCCAGAAAAGACAACGTGGAATCGCAGAAGAAGATATAGGTAGAAACAGAACAACAATGCGAAATCGTATTGGTAAGTCTTCAATGCAACGTAAAGCAGAAAAGCGTAGGGCAAAACTTGCAAAGTTGGCACCTAAAGATCCAGTCCAGGAAGATATAAAAGATATGGAAATGGGAGAAGTTATTAAAGATTTTTATAAATCTGACGCTCCTCAATTTAAAGGTAAGTCCAAGAAGAAACGCAGAGAGATGGCAATTGCCGCCAAACTTTCAACTGAAGAACAAGAACTTGATGAAGCACCAAGATGGATGCTTGATCCTCTTGCTAAAACAGTACATAGAAATAAGTACAAAGTTGCAGAAAAACTACTACGACAAATATATGATAGAAAGATGCGAGAAGGTGGTGGTAGAACCAGACATGGTATTGAATGGTATGCTCACAAAGTTGCGGGTCAAGTATCTGATAAGATAGATGCAAGAACTCTTGCTAATATGGTTAAAGAAGATGTACAGATTAGTAAATACGAGTGGGGCAGACCAGAAGGAACTGCATATTTTAAGGCATTGACTCCAGGTGAGCCAGGTAAAACCACAAAGAAAAACAAAACTACCAATAAGTATCACTACAAGGCAATAGAAGAAGATAATCAAGATTATGCGGAGTACAAAAAGAAAAATTCAGATGAAGCAATTGATGAAGCGCCAAATGAGTTTGAATTCTCAGAGGTAGAAATACTTCAGATGGAAGATGAAATTGCTAAAATGACATTTCAAGATATGATTGATCTTGGAATCTATGATGAAGAAGAGTTGCAAGATTTTGAAGATATCGAAATGCTTCCAGAATTAGGTGATGAAGACTTTGAAGAAGAAGACTTGGAAGAACAAGTACTTGATGAAGTACTATCTGTTCAAGGTAGAATGAAACGTAGATTTGCGGCTAGAAGAAATAGACAGAAACTTAAAGTTGCTAGAATGAGAGCATCTAGAAGAGCCGCGGATCCAGCTAGAATTAAGAAAAGAGCGCAACGTGGTGCAAGAAATGTAATCAAGCAAAGATTTGCTAGAGGTCGTGATGTAAGTAAGATGCCACCACAAGAGAAAGCCCGTATTGAGGGTATGGCAAAGAGAATGGCACCTCTAGTAGCAAGACTGGCTGTTCGTATGATGCCAGTTGTACGTAGAAACGAATTACAAAGAATTAAAAAAGGTGGAGGTGGTAAACCACAAGCCGCTAAGAAATTTAAAATTACAAAGGGTGGTTCTGGTAGCAAGTACAAAGCGAAGAAGTTTAAAGTTAAAGCACCAAAAAAAGCTAAACCAGTTAAAAAACCAGCTAAGGCTAAAAAGCGATGAAGACATACGAAAATTTAGCAGAAGACCTTAGAAAATGGTTTGGTAAAGGAAAGCAAGGTGATTGGGTACGTGTAGGCACTGATGGCAAAATTAAAGGACAATGCGCTAGAGAGCCAGGAGAAGGCAAGCCAAAATGTATGCCTAGATCAAAAGCACATAGTATGGATAAGAAAGATAGAGCATCTGCGGCAAGAAGAAAAAGAGCCAAAGATCCAGTAGCAGATAGATCGGGTAAAGGTGGAAAGCCCATCATGGTTTCTACCGATAAAGAAAAGAAAGAGGAGTCAGTCTTGAAAAGTTTTAATGATTTCATTGCCGAGGGCAAGAAAAAAGGATTATGGGATAACATCAGAGCAAAAAGGGCTCGCGGTGAAGCACCCGCAAAGAAGGGTGATAAAGATTACCCAGATGAATTAGAGAAGATTCGTGAAGACTACGAACTCTTTTTAGAAAAGAATGTTCCAACAAAACCAGCATTGTGGTCTAAGTTTAAATCACAAGCCAAATCAAAGTTTGATGTATATCCATCAGCATACGCAAATGGTTGGGCTGCCAAACAATACAAGAAAGCAGGCGGTGGTTGGAAATCAGTGAAGGAAGACGTTTGTTGTGATGAATGTGATTCACTAAACGAAGATTTAATACCAGAAGATATTGTAATTATGGAAGAAGGCGAGAAAAAGAAAGTTTCGCTGAATAAAGTTCAACGTGGTGGCACAAAGAAATTTTATGTATATGTCAAGAATGATAAAGGCAATGTAGTTAAAGTTTCATTTGGTGATCCAAACATGGAAATTAAAAGAGATGACCCAGGCAGAAGAGCAAGTTTCAGAGCAAGGCACAACTGCGACAACCCAGGACCAAAGTGGAAAGCAAGGTACTGGAGTTGCAGGCAGTGGCGTAGTGGCTCGAAAGTCGAGGATTAAGGAATGGTGGCTCAAGTTCTGGTTAGAAGAATTTGAGTTAACCATTTTCTTTCCAGGCAAAACAACAATATTGGCAGACGGAAGTAGAGTGACAGAGGGCGCACCTAAAACTTGGCGCGTAAGAAATATTAAAAAACTCTCACCAAAACATATCGTATTTATTGATATTGACAAGAGGAAACATGAGATAAAAACAACAGAACCTGTTGGATACAATCTTACTAAAATTTACTAGAGTTATATTATGGCAGTAGACGTTTTATTGTTTACGGGTATTTCTGCTTACTCGTATGAAGTGCAGAGCATTGGTACCGAGCCATCATACGAAATGGCAATGAGAACTTCTGGAACCTACAGAGTTGCCACATATCTTAGAGAAACATATGATCTTGATGTAGAGGTAATTGACTATCTACACTCTTGGACATATGAAGAACTAGTCGAAATCGTCAAAAGCAGAGTAGACGCCAATACCAAAATGATAGGTGTTGGTGGCATCTTCTACTTATCCACTCCCAACATAGCAAAACTTTTTGAATACATCAAGAAAAACTATGATGTAATAACGATAGCTGGTAGCCAAGGATTATGGTCAATTGCTGGCATACCAAATATAGACTATTGTGTTGTAGGTTATGGTGAACTGGGTGTTGGTGCAGTGCTTGAGGGTAATCCAGAATATCAAGAAAAAGAAATATTTCCTGGTGAACCAAAAATAAAAGTCATAGATTGCATGGATACAAAAAAGTATAATGCATTTCCATGGAAAAATATTGGAATAGAATATCAAAAAAGAGATTTTGTAAGACCAGAAGAAACGCTGTCATTTGAAACTTCACGTGGTTGTCGTTTTCAGTGTGCATATTGTAACTTTCCAATTCTTGGTGTGAAAGATGACCATACAAGATCGGCAGAAGATTTTGAGCGTGATATCAAGCGTAATTATGATAAATGGGGTACAACAGATTATATTGTTACAGACGATACTTTTAATGATTACACAGAAAAGATAACAAAGTATGCAGATGTAGTACAAGATTTATCATTTGAAGTAAACTTTACTGGTTATGTGCGGGCTGATCTAATGACACAGCGTAAGGGTGATCTAGAACAACTTGCCAGAATGCGATTTAATAGCCATTTATATGGAATTGAATCTACCAACAGAGAATCAGCAAAAGCAATGGGCAAAGGTGGTGATCCAAAAAAGATTCTTGAGGGTATATTAAAAGCAAAAGAATACTTTCTAAAAGAAAATAATTTCTACAGAGGTGAGATGAGTTTTATATGGGGATTACCATATGAGACAAGAGAAACTTTAGATTGGACATTTGATTGGATAGACAACAATTGGCAAAGAGAAGCAATGTCTATGTATGATCTAAGCATACCTATGGCAGGACCACACTCCATAATTAGAAGTAATATACTGTCCACAAACCTTGATAAATACAATTATAGAAGGGCGCAACCAATAGAAATACCCAATATTGATAAAGAGTTTCAATCGATTCTAGATGATCCAAATGTTGATGATTTTAACAAGAATAGAATGCGTAAAATGAAACCTAATCCAAATAATCCTATGTATCATGTACATCAGGTATTATGGAAAAATGAAAATTGGGATGTTATAACAGCGTGGCTAGGATGCCAACAAGAGTTATATGGAAATAAAAGATACTGGGAAAGAGGTATTCCAATCTTCAATCAAGCTAATTGGACAGCGGTAGGATATAAAAAGCAAGATTTATTAAAGTCATTTAGTGAATTAGGAACAGCGATGCACCCACCAATAGAAGAAAGAATAAAAGTAATTGAAGAATACAAGCATAAAAAACTTTCCTGGGTATCGTAGTTTTATAAATATGATGGTACACATAATCTTTAGGAGATAACCCAATGTCAATTGAAAGACGTATTAAAGATGTTATGCAGGGAGAACCACTCGTAGAAGCCGATCAATCTAGGCGTCTAGATATGTTAGTTCGCCAAGGCTTAATGTCTCCTGCAAAACTTCCTATTCTAAAAAGGGGTTTGGCAAAGTTAAATGGTGGTAAAGCAATGGCACCAAATGAAAGAGATGCCGTTAAAGAAATATTAAATAGTTTTATGTTTATCGTCCTAGGAGATGATTCAATCTTTAATAGAGCGAAACAGAATACACAAAAGAATAGGTACCAGCAAGAAGAGTACGATGCTGATAAAGAACACACCATGGATCCTACTAGTCATGTCAAGAAAAAAGATGGTAAGTTTTGTGTGTATGATATGAAAGGCAAAAAAGTAGCAACTTTTGATACAAAAGATGAAGCAGATGCATATGCCAAAAAGAACCATGATGATCTCATGAATGAAGGTGTATATGATATGCCGGTTAAGAAAAAGAAGGTAAGTGATATGACACCAAATGAAAAGAAATCAAATGATGATAGGCGAAAGGCTTACAACGAGTATCAAAAATCTAAAAGAAACGAAGAATTCGATCCAGAAGATGAAACTGAAGCATTAACAGATGAAGATATGGAAGAGTTAATGGCTAATATTGAAGATCAAGATTTCGTAAACGAAGAAGATTTATCTGAAGAAGATAAAGAACATCTCAAGAAACTTAAAAAGGCTGTAAATGACCCTAAAAAAGAACCTTCTGGTTATAGAATTAAAGATGGTAAATTTCATCCTGTGTACAGAAATATGAAAGAAGAACAGTTAGATGAGTATGGTGCACCACAATCAGAGTACGCAAGACCAAAAGAAAAGACTCCTGCTGAAACCAAAGCGATAAAAGATCGCATGAGGGCAAAAAATAAGTTGAGACCCAAAGGTGTTCAAGAAGGTGTACTGGACAGAGATCCAGAATCAAACTCTTTTAATAGAACTAAATCAAAAACAACCAAAGTACAGACTGGGCAAAAGAAAAACCCTAAAACTGGTAAATTAGAGCCAGTATACGGCACATCGACTGCCCCACAAGGATTACCAAGCATGAAAAAAGAAGATACTGGACCATCACCATTAGAAATGTGGAAAGAGAAACATTTAGACGAAGGCGCATTTAAGAGAATGGCTACTGACGCTGAAGAAAAGAAAAGGCTCGGAGCTATGGCAAAAGATAAAGAAGATCATAATACTGGCGGATTCAGAATTTCTAATAAAGAAGCAGATGCCGCTAAGAAAAGATTGGAAGCCAAAAAGAAAGTTGCTGAAGAGGCTGGCGGTGCGCTAAAAACTGGTATGCCAAAAACAAAATCAATGAACAAGCCAGTTGGTTATGGTATTCCTGGATCTAAAACACCTAAACCAAAGCCAAAGAAAGATACGCTTATTGCTAATCCAAAATCTGGAAAAGTCCGTAAAGTTACCGCAAGTCGTGGAGAAATGGCAGTAAGAAAAGGTTTTGTATACGCTGAAGAGTGGACTTCAGAAGAAATTCTGAGTCTCTTAGAAATGGATTACAAAGAAAAATTTCAAGCGATGCTGAAAAA
>MDSZ01169966.1_pt1 | contig 10718 bp, 10 predicted proteins | sample 811201 | NCBI WGS metagenome assembly MDSZ01 (sample SAMN05326647, study PRJNA326480) | marine metagenome | isolation source: seawater | place: Indian Ocean: North | collected 2010
CTCATCGATTGTAGCATTAATGAGCTGTGTGGGCCGGTGATCCTTGCGATCTGATCTGGCGTATGGCCAACAATAACTGCACCGATAGTTGCAAAAGCGACCAAGAAGCCAACTAACAGTAAACAAATCTCTGTATAGAAGCGTCCTCTGTCCGACTTTAACAATCTTGTCAAAAGGTATTTTAGTGAAATCATAACTACTCCATTTTAAATCGTTACTCATTTGGATTTTTCCTATGAGCATACTCTACGTATTCGTTAAACCAAATCATATCATCTTGTCTTATTTTTTGTACAAATAAATCCCATGGTTTCCATGTCCAAGCATCAGGATCTAAAAATATAGGTCTGCCTTCACTTATTATGACATTACCGGGTACAGCATCTCCATTAAAAAATATTTTATTGTCTGCATCAAACCATCTCGTACCTTGATTTTTTGTTGCAAATTCAAAATAACTTTTCCAAACTTTATCCTTAAATTCAATGCAAATCTTGTATAGCTGTTGTTGACTTGCTGTCAATCTCCAATTATAAAACATTTCACCTTCAACTTTTTCCATAACTATTGTGTTTTCCGATATATCGATTACTTTTACTAGCCAATCATTGTGTTTTGCAAAATGATTATAATTTTCTAAATCCAAGTAAACATTTGGTCTTTTCTTGATAATATATTTTCCATCAAAATATACTTCACGATTTTCTCTTTTGCTTAATAGGTCAATTTTACTTTTGCTTATCAATTTACGCATATTCACTCCACTCTGGAAATGCTTTTGCAAAACTTTGTTGTCTGCTTTCGTCTAAAATTTCATGAACTTCTTTAAACATCGCTATATCTATATCTTCTTTTGTTTTGTGTATTGCGTTTGCTATTGCTTTAGCTACAATAATTAATCTGTGTTTTGCGTTTTTATTATCTGTTTTTTCTATCAAAATATTATAATGTTTTTTTGCTTTAATCAATTCATGTTTATAAAAACGCCCTATACTCATTTCTGGTGGATGTGTTACTATGTTAAAAATTTGTTCCCAGTCCGGATATTGCAAAATAAGTTCTCCCATATTATATAGATTCATCCAGCTGAGTCCACTATGAAATTTGATTCTCCATTTGTTTTGTTTAGAATGTTGTTTAAATAATTCTATATTTTTTTGTATATCCGGCCAATCCGATTTTCCACTTCGTAACCATTCATGTGCTAATCCTATTCCATCTATGCTTAAAGTAATTTTAGTTTTAGGAAAATTTTTTAATAAGCCAAAAAGATCTTTTTTTCCAAACTTTACCGTTGTAGCATTTGTAATCATGCTTATTTGACAATCAGTATTTCCTACTCTTACAAGTTCTTCTAACAATTGATATGTACCAGGCATTATAGTAGGTTCACCTCCTGCAAGTTTGACATATTTTAAATATGGTAAGTGTGTTTTCAAATCATTCCAATCCATATCATATTCTGCTATTCCTGTCTTAGAATCATACTGTCTAAAATCTTTATCATATTCTAAAATATGTCTTAACTTGTGCTGATCTTTCAACCAGGTATTGCTACTTGCTAAACTACAAAATCTGCATTTATAATTGCACAAATTACTCCAACGTATATCTATATTTTCTAAATGAAAGTTGTCTACACTCCCATCTCTTTTTGTTACGTATCTTGCTTTATCAATATGCCAATCAGGATGCAATTTTAAACTTGAAATCCTTACACTCATATCTAAGTATGTTTCACGCTCTATACATCTATGACACAGCTTAGGTTTCACATCTGGATTTAATAAATCTAGTCTTAATTGTTTTAACACAGGATTGTTTGCAGTTTCCTGTATTGTTTTTCCAGGATCAAATATATCATCATAAGATTCGCAACAAGCCTGTACTTTTCCATTTGGTTTAAAAAATAGATGCATCCAAGGTAAAGGACAGTAAAAACTAGACATTAGCTAACTCCGGAACAACATCTTTTATATTTTCTTTTCTACTGGAATCTATTCTTTTTGTATATTTGGTAAACTCAGGTAATTTATGTGACCAATCCTCAGCCCACATATAATCAATTACTCCTTGCATTCTTGGTAAAAGTAAATATGGTGATAAATTTTGTTCAACCTTTGCCTTTAAATTTTTTGGTAAACATCTTATGTTTAAATATTCAGGATGATTAAGAATATTAAAGTAAATTTTATTCTCATATGGCAACGCCCATTCTATTAGTTCATGTAATCTAAGTATATTGTACATCTGAACTGTACAATGAATTTCAATATTTGCATTAGGTAGTTCACGTATTGTTTTAAAATTACGCTCTATCGTTTCCCAATTACTAGGGTAACGTATGTATCTATCTAATTTTCCTGTTGCATCTATTGAACAATTTAACTGCACACGCTTGAACTTAGACCATTTGTCCAAAAGGTGTTTGGGAACATTTGTTAAATTTGTGTTATATTTTAATCTTATATTTTTTGCTGTTCCCTTTTCAATGAAGTAGTCTAGTAATCTATGTTGTTCTTTAATAATAGTAGGTTCTCCACCAGTAAGATAAATTTCTTCAACTGTGTGTGCTATACTGAATAAATTTTGCCAAGTTTTTTCTATTTCTGGCCAGTCCATGCTACTTAGATTTTTATACTCTTCCGGTGAAAGAGCTTCTTCAACTAAATTCCATTCCTTTACCCATTGATTACTAGCATAAGGATTACACATTCTACATTTTAAATTACATAAATTACCTAATCTTAAATCGACATATTTTATATCAAAAGGTGCATCTGTAGTATATTCTTTATCTTGTTTCCATTTTTCGTTCCAGGCTTGTCTAGCACTTCTTACTCCTGCATCTTCTTCTCTAAAACATCGTTGACACATTTCAGGACGTTCACCATCCACCATTTGTTTTCTAATTTTTTGATAGACTTCACTGTTCCATGCTTCTTCTAGGTTATCTTTAAATAATTTATAATATGTTCCGTCTGGTTTTTCAATAAAGTTTTTACCAGGAGTGCTGTTACAACATACTCTTAACCTTCCTCTTGCATTAGTTGCCAAATGCATCCAAGGTAATATGCAAAAAGTTTTAGACATAATCTTTAAACTCCGGTACAATATCAATTAGGTTAGTGCTTCTTGACTCATCCAACTTACTAGAGTATCTTAGAAACTGTTCAAAATGTTGGCTTTGATCTTTTGCATTCAAAAAATTCATATTTGTTTTTACAAATCTATGTATTCGTCCATTACGTCTATTTGTATCAGGTATAGTGTTTAAATATTCTTTGTATTTTTTATTTGCTTTTTCTTTTAGTTCAGAAGGTAATACTTGGGGATTTATAAAGATAGGATCCCATGCTATGTTTCCGTGGACATCGGTATCTAAAATATTTTGAAAATAATCATAACTTTCTGGCAAACCAAAAACATTCCATGCACTATAACACAAACAAGCTCTACCAGAATATTTTTTGCCAAGTGCGTTTCTTACTTCCTTTAAATTTTTTGCTAATAAATCAGTGTCGCTTTCAGTTCTAATATAATTGTTCAATTTAGGGTGACCATCAATACTTAAACTTAAATCAACTCCTTTGAAATTTGACCATGTATCAATTGTATCAAATTTTCCAAATTTAAGTTTACTTAAATTCGTGCTGTACTTTACACTAATTTTTGATCCAAAAGATTTAAGTGCATCTAATATTTTATAATGTAATGGATCCATTAAAGGCTCTCCACCTGCAAATTCCACTATTTCAATTGTAGGAGCAAGTCTAACAATATCTTCTATAAATTGGTCATTATCAAAATTTGTTTCTCGTGTAGTAGTGTTTACTATTCCATGACTTTCGTATTCGCTTTTTACTAGGTTCCAATCTTTCATCCAGGTTGTACTAAGGTCCGGTTTACATGTTCTACATCTAAAATTACATAGGTTACTTAATTTTAATTCTAGCACTGGAACTTTAAATGGCATGAATGTATTTAAATTGTCTGGAACCATATAGTCTCTGACTTTGTTCATACTTTGCCTTAGGCTCATACTACCTTGCTTTTCCATATCCCAACATTGATAGCATAAAGGTGCTTGTTCACCATTTAATAATTGTCTACGTAATTCTTGCTGTTTTTCACTATTCCATGCTTCTTCCAGAGTCATTTCCTTAATATTACCTAAAGTATCTCTACTACGACAACAAGGAGTTATATCACCGTTAGGTCTAGTGCTTAAATGTGTAAATGGTAAAATACAAAATGTATCACTCATGCTTCTATCCACTTTGTTGTATTTAGATCTGCGGCACAGTTACACCATTGCTTTGCACATAATATAGGATCTTCTTCTAAACTAAATCCAGTTTCTATGTTACCAAGCACACCTCCTTGCCTACAAGTTGCTCTCCATACACTTCCGTCATGGTCTATCATTAACGTTTCTATGCCAGCCATGCACTTCCAACCACGGAAACTATTCCATTTATTTTTTGTCAATGTGTTTACATTATCTAACCAGCTTTTTTCCTTTGTAAACAATTCACAATTATTTTTATTTGTTCCTGCTTTTGTAAAACTGTTTAGATAGTCAAGCTCTGCATCATTATAATATCCTTCAGCTCCACCGAATTGAAAGCCTTCAAATTTCATTCCACTTGCTCCGGGAGGATTAAATTTTCCTTCTTTATTTGTCATTGGACGTATTCTACGCATAATATATTGAATGTCATTTTGTTGTAGCCAATCTACAACACCTTTTACTTCATCTAATCTGCCAGGCAAATACATAAGATGAACATGAGTATGTTTTGCTTTGTCTTTTAATCCTAGCAAAACACTTTTCATATGATCTATACGTAAGTGTTCAAAATGCCAACTGAATATTATATTATCAATATACTCCAATGCTTTTACATATTTTTCTAAAGGCAAACTGCCGTTGCTAATGATACTTGTTTCATCTACTTTGTATTTTTTAAAAAGAGATAGTATATCTAAAATTTTAGGATGAACAAACGGCTCTCCACCTGTAAGACTCATTCTAATTCTTTTGTCTTTGTAAAATTCTCTCATTGTTTTTATAGCGTATTCAAACTTTTCCAATGGCATGTGTTTACTTGTATTATCGTGTAAGTCAGATCCACAATAACTACAATCAAAATTACAACGTTTGCCCATATTCCATTCTATGCGGACCCATTCTTTGTATTTTTTGTTTATATGCTCTACCCTAATTAATTCCATTGAATTCTCCTACCAGTTCGGGTAAAACTTTTTTTACATCAGTATTCCTCATTTTATCTAATTCAACAGTAAATTTTTTAAACAATTCCCATTGTTCTTTATCATATTTTTTATTTGATAATTGTTTTCGTAATTTCCTAAGTATAGGATAATCTTTAGTCCATTTTTGTAAAGCAATCTTTTTTACATGCGGTGGCATATTGTTTATATCAAGATATGTAGGAGTAACAACAAAGGAATCAAACTGTATTGGTTCCACATAGCTAACAAGTGATTCACTAGTTCTATTTGGATCAAGTGTTCTAAAATTTTTTGCATTTATTGTTTGCTCGTGTGTCCACTCAGCTAAATTCTGTAAATCAAAAACATTGTAAATGCTTACGCAATGTGTAAACTGTCCTTTTAAATTATCGAACTGATCAAACCATTTTATATTTTTTTCTAATTGCGAAATATTTTGTATATTACCACCTCTTATGTATCCATACAAATCTCCTGTCGCTTCAACGCTTACATTGAGAACCACACGCTTAAAATGTGGCCAAAGATCTTTCAGGCTTTCCGGAGTTTTAGTGCCGTTGGTGCTATATCCTATAATAATATTTTTTGCGTAATCCAAGTCTATAAGAAATTGTAGGATTTCATACATACCATCTTGCATAAAAGGTTCACCACCTTTAAAATCTATTCTTTCTAAGGTACTAAACATTTTTGAATTTTTTTTGTAATAATCACCCTTGATAATTGTTGGCTTTGTAGTATGCCTAAAACTCCTTAAAAAATTTTTATCTATATTGTTTAACTTTTCATCTTCCTTTAACCAATGTGTACTGCCCCAACTGCCGCACATTCTACATTTTAAGTTACAAGTGTTGCCAAAGTTAAGGTCCATGTGTCTTAGTTGCATGACAGGACTTCTATCAAATATTGTTGGAATGTTATGTATTTTGTCACGGAGCCATTGCCTTCTACTATTTCCTGCGCCTGCTTCACGCTTCCAACAAGTTAAACAAGCATCGGGCTTTTCATTTCTTAAAAATCTTTCACGCAGTTTTTCTTGTTGTTGCCAAGCAGTTTCTAAAGTATCTCCTTTGTGAATGCTAGGAGCATTTTTTTCAACATACACACAACAAGGTTTAATTACCCCGTTAGCCGCCAATGTGATAGTTGTCCAAGGAGCAATGCAAGTTGGTTCATTATTAGGTAACGGTTCTCCTGCACGATAACGTGTTAGATCCTTTTGTTCACCATAGTAATCTGTCAGATCCCAGTCTTTATTCATGCATGATTTCCTTGAATATTGGAAAAACATCTAAAAATTTATCTTCCCAATTTCTTTGTTTATTAACCAGTTGAAGCCATTCTTTAGTTTCAGGTAATCTTGCACTCCAATCTTCTTGATTCATAAAATTAATAATGCCTTTATATCTTTTTATTCCGTAAGGTGCATTAAGAAATTGTTCTTTACTAATACCTGCTTCTTTAACGCCGGTAAATTTTTGCCAATTTTCGTCTATCCAAGGATAAAATTCATTTTCATATTTTCCTGTAATATGTTCTTTAATATTTTTAGGTAGTACCTTTAAATTTAGCTGTGGCGGCCAGTATGCAAAATGCATGTTTATTCCACCTGCACCTAACGGCCATTTGTTTAATTTTTTAAATCCTTGGTTTACTTTCCATTGCACAAATTCTGGTATGTATGCAACATTTAAAGCCATTATTGTTGTTGCAGTCGTTACTTCTACCTGTGGTGCTGTATTATCTAACTGCCAAAATACTTCTTCCTGATGTTTCCAATCGGAGGGATATCTAATGTAGTCATTTTGTTCTCCTAAAGCATCTATACTATAGTGAAATCTTACTCTTTTAAACTCTGCCCAAAGATCAAATAAATCATCACGCCATTCAACAGCATTAGAGTTGTATCTTAATTCTATGTTTTTTGCATGTCCTTTTTTGATACATTCTTCAAGTAATTCATAATGTTCGTCAATAATTAAACTTTCACCACCAGCAAAGTAAAGCTGATACATGTGGGGTATTTGTTCCATAAGTTCTTTGAAAAATCTAGGATTGTTCTTATGCCAGTTGTAACTTGCTCCATGGTTTCTGCCTTTGTTTTCCCAAGCACTTGTGTTTGATAATTTTTCATTTGTGATTTGAGGATTGATAGCTTGCCAATCTTTAATCCATCCCGAACTGTCATGTGGTGAACACATTACACATGCCAATTGGCATTTTGTTCCCATACGCAAATCAATATACCTAATCTTAGGAGGTATGCTTCCATCCTCATTAGTTTCTGCAACTAATTGTTCTATGTCATACCTATTACCCCAATATTCTGTTTCCCAATTACGTTTAGATAGGTGTCCTGCTTCTTCCTCCTTGTAGCATTTAAGACAACTTGCGGGTTTTTCTCCACGCAACATCATCTTACGTACATTACGCATGTAAGAGCTATTCCATGCATCAGTCAAACTAGTGTGATTAAAGTTAGCAGGTATTCCGTCATCGTTTTTTACAATTCCAACTTCGCCGCCACCAATTTTCTTATTCGAGTCAGGATCCTGTACCGAACTAGCATTTGAAGTACAACATGTACGCATTTTACCGTCTGGTCTACTTGAAAGATGTAACCATGGTAACGCACAAAACGTTTCTGAAGGTAATTTTTTATCCATTATATACTTACTTATCTATAATAAAGTGGTCAATTTTTTCTTTCAACCACTTGTAAACAGCCTTGTGTCCTTTACTACCATAATGAGGAGATATATCTGTTCCTAAACTATAAAATTTGTTATCTTCTTTAAACCTGTCTTGTACAGATCCTATATAATTTGAAGGAATATCAACAAACTTCCAAGAGTGGTAATTTGGTAAGTTATGCCAAGCAAAAAATAAAACATTTTTCTTTCCGTAAAGTCTATTAAGTAAGTCTATAGCCATTTGCGTTTTTACTACATTATCATAATGTGGCAAATATGTACCAAAGTATTTTATTAATAAATCTTCTGGAAGATCCATTTGTTTTGCTAATTTTATCCTTCTTTTTCTCTGTGTTACTGATTCAACAAAAAATGAACCTTGAATATGAGATATATGATGTCTGTGATCGTCGTGATAAGTTAAATTATCTTTGGTAGCAAAGATTATACCTTCTTTCCAGAATTTTTTATCAAGTAAGATAGAGATTCTGTTAGGATTTGTTAACTGTACAATAATCTTGTCTGCTTCTCCATAATTTTTTTCCAGTAACATGAGCCTGTGTAAAATACTATCATTTCCTGCTCCACCCAATGATGCATCATATATATGATGTTCTGGATTATCTTTGGCTAACCTATGTACCCAAGACTTTCCAAATCCACACATACCACTGTGGAAACTACTAAAACTACAACCAAATACAAATATCTTCATCTAAATTGCTCCGTAAAAGGATCGAATTCTGATCCACACTTCATTGCACAAACTTTTAACTTACCTAAATTGCAACTTTCTAAATTCCAACTTCTTGCTATGGTGTCAAAAATTCCTGTTTTAAAAACTCTATCTAACCCTTGTCTGGCATCAATGGCTTCTTTGCCGCCTGCTAATTCTATATGGTCCCATATTTGTTCTACATATGGATCTTCATGCCACCATTTATACATTCTTCCTGCTGTCCAACAACAAGGTAAAGCGAGACCTTCTGCTGTAATATATAAACTATTGTCTTTTGTTACTTTACACACTATCGGCGCCGCATCGTAGTAGGCATCCATAGTTCCGTATTTTTTTATTATGACATCTTGTTTTTTAATAGCATTATTTTGATACTTTGCATCTGGCTTCTTAAGTGTTGCTGTTTCTTTTCCTTTGCGATTTACTGCTTGATGCGATTGTTTACTTTCACTGTTTGCATTAATAAATCTTCCTGTCTTCTTAGCAATAAATTTTTCAAATCCTTTTGCTTCACTTATTGCTCTAGCTTCTTCAACCTGATGCTGATTATGTTCAAATATTAAAAAGTCCCAACGAGCTCTTCCACCTGCTGAACAGAATGCATCCATGCTACGTTCTACCTTGTCCCAAACAACGCCTTGGCGGTATATGTGATTTGTAGATCGTAGGCCATCAACGCTAAAAATAACAGCACCATTACGAGCAAATATTTTTGCCAATTCTTTCCACCATTTTTCATCTCGTGCTCCTGCATTGGTATTCATACTTAACCATATATTATCATTGTGAGATCTAAAATAATCAAATATTTCAAGAGTATCTTTAGCAACTATTGGATCTCCTAAATTTCCACACATGTACATAGTGTTAAGTTGTTTTATGAACCTGGGAGAAAATATGTTTTTGCAATCCTCCAAAGAAAGTTCATCAAGATTAATATGTGGATTTATGCCTTCGCCGTTCATATTACGATCACACATAGGACAGGCGGCTTGGCAATTCTGCGTAACCTCCAAGTGTATTGTTCTTATGTCTTCGTACCTATACATTACCGTATACCTATCTTCATGAATCTTTTGTACTTGTCACAATCTATAGTTCCTAAATATAACACGTCAGCCATTGGTGCTTTTTCTGAAAAGCTATCTTGATCTGCACTACAATTTATGTGTTCATTCAATTCAAAATAATCATTGCCTTGTAATACAACTAATTTTCCTTTTGGTATTTTACTATACCATTCACTAAAATTTCCAATGTGTTCACAACTTGTATTGATAATTGTATCAGGTTGGTCAGTGATAGGTTTACTCATTCTATTATTTTTGTTGCTCCAGAACTGCCATACATGAGTTTTATAATCTATATCCATTATGTCTTGTGTAATTGCTTTAAACTTCCAGTTGTCTACAAACCAAGGTTTATTAAATGTTTCAGATATTGCAACGCACGACTCGTCAATATCAAAACTCCTAATCTTATTGACTTTTATTTTACTTTCAAATAACATTGTAGCTAATGTGCTATACCAACCTGCACATAAGAAAATTACTCCTAGATCTAAATTTAATTTTCTTAATTCTTGTAGTATCCACATCTTACTTTTAATTTGTCCTTGACTTAAACAATCTTCATCCCATTTTACTTTTTGCACTTCAAAAGACTTCAAACTCTGTACGAATCTTGTATCCACATACAAATCTAATATTTTCCAAAGGCTCCATTGATTATCTTCCATAATAATTTTACGCAAATCTTCTTTTGTATCATCTTTTATTAGCCGGAAAATACTATGTAAATCCTTGTCTATACAAGCTCTTCTCAGATCTGCAACCTTACTGTTTAAAGGAAACAGCATTTCAAAACGATCTAATATTTTATGTGTTTCCATCAAACTGTTCCTGTAACCATTCAAAATTATTTATTAACCCCAAATCAGCCCGCCTAGAAAGGCCAAACTCCATACCAGCGGTAGCGCCTGCCAAAGCGTATTCGCCATACTGTCTATCGTGTCCCACGGTTGTCCA
>MDSZ01154368.1_pt1 | contig 10717 bp, 16 predicted proteins | sample 811201 | NCBI WGS metagenome assembly MDSZ01 (sample SAMN05326647, study PRJNA326480) | marine metagenome | isolation source: seawater | place: Indian Ocean: North | collected 2010
AAAGTAGAGGGTGACGTAACAATTAAAATAGGCGATAGAACTAGAGTGGATCCTGCGGGTTACAGCTATATCTATTTAGATAATGATATGTTCCCTATAAGCTCTATTGGAGATATCTGGCCAGATATTGTCAAGTTATATGATGCATCAGTTGGATGGGGTGATAATGATGAAAGCAAGAACCCACCCGGGTTTTTCACTAAAGATGGCGATGAAGGGCCTGAGATATTTATTAAGCAAGCTCTGTCACTATACTGTGGCGATTATGATCGTGTTGTAATAAGAGACGCATCATCAGGAGCAGGTGTCGAATTAATTGGTGAGTACATTCCTCTTGAAAATTCTAAAAGTTTTTTCTACAATATTAAAACAAACTTAGCCAATAATCCTGAAACTGTAGTATCAGAAGAGTGTGTGTAAAGGAGATATATGCGGCCAGACTGGGACACAATTTGGATACAGTTTGCACAGAACATTGCTAGAAGATCAGTTGATCCAAAGCATAAAGTTGGTGCTGTAATTGTCACAGAAGACAATACACAAGTTTTAGCCTTAGGCTACAATGGTGATCACAAAGGTGGCCCTAATACACGCGACTCCATGAAGCATGGACATAGTGGGTTAATACATGCAGAAATAAATGCACTCATAAAGTGCGATTACAACAACCCGAAAGATAAAAAAATGTATGTGACCCTGTCACCCTGTTGTGTCTGTGCCAAAGCAATAATTAATGCGGGAATCAAAGAAGTCATTTACAAAGAAGAATACAAAGATAGTAGCGGAATAGATATATTACAAAGTTGCGGAATTTCTGTAAGATCAGTTTAAGCAGCATACTTATATAGTATTATAAGGATTGATATGACTTTGTATGAAAGAGTACTCATGCTTTTACTGGAAGAAAGTGAAAAACTTGTTGATATACCAGAAGAGGATGTCATAAGGGCTGATTTAATTGTTGTTGATCCTAATGGGATTAGATATACAATTAAAAAAGTTCTTAAAGATAAGAGTGGTAAAAGACTCTATCAACTTAGTAGAGGAGACTATGAGGAATTTGTTGACTTTGCTAAACTTAAAAAATTTAAAAGGGCGTGATAATGGACTACTTATTAAATAAAAATGTGAAAAAAATAATTAAAGACTCATTAGGTGTCGACAACACAGTCAATGAAGCACTGGTTGCGCAAGAGAAATCATTTGACTTAAACACAGAATTTCTCACTGGAAGAAATAAAAAGAATCACAAAGAGCTTTATCAGCGGTATTTAAAAGATTTTAATGAAATTAGTGCCAAACTTGATGCAGTTGATAAGTCGCAGGTTCACAGTAACAATTCCGAATTTAGAAGTCTTAAGCTTGATGAAACGTATAACATGAACGGTGCTTATCTTCATGAGTTATATTTTGCTAATATATCTGATGTAAATTCTGAAATAACAATGGATTCTCTACCTTACATAAGATTAGCACGTGATTTTGGATCTTTTGATAATTGGCAATTCGACTTTTTAGCTTGTTGTAACGCATCTAGATGCGGTTGGGCAGTAACTTATTTAAACACATATACACAGACTTATATGAACTGTTTTATAGATCTCCATTCTCAGTCTGTTCCTGCAGGTTTTTATCCGATTATAGTTATGGATGTGTGGCAACATGCGTACTACAGAGATTATTTAAAAGATGTTAAAACATATTCAAAAGCAATGATGAAAGAATTGAATTGGAATGTAATTGGAAAACGTGTAGAAAAAGCAGATAAGATGCTAGCAATATTACGGAGTTAAAATGAAAAACAAACTTTATAATTTAATTTTTGAAGCTGATGTAGGTGAAATTCCAGAGATATCAGACGAGGATGTGAAAGCCGGTGAGAAAACAAAACTAGCAAGAGATTCACTTGATGATCAAATCGATTCTCTTTTAATTAAGTATGAGAAAGAATGTGCTTGGGAAACAGACGAAGACACAAAAGTATCTAAGGAGGATCTTAATGAAAGCCCATCTAATATGTATAACTTTATATTTGAAGTAGAAAGGGGCGAAGTTTTAGATCCTGCTGCCATAGAGGCAGGTGCGACTGCCGGGTCAGAAATGCAAACAGAAGAGGAACCTGCTGAAGAATCAGAAATGAAAATAGACATAGACTTGTTCTCGAAAAAGGTAGGAAGGCTAGTTAAAAACTATGATAAGCTCTTGAAAGGTCCAACTGCTATAGTGAATAGAGCCATATCATTTCTTAGAAAAAATTATAACGAAGATCACGTTGAAAGATTTAAAGCTATTCTTGAAAAACAGCTAGATATAATAGCAGATCCGGATATCATAGAGTATCAAGATGAGGATATACCGCAGGGTTTAGGTGCGTATGATGGTGGCTCCGGAGGAGGAGGATAATGATTAGAGGTAAAAAATCATTACATATCAGCATGGAATACGAGGTACACTCTGATTTTCGCATCCAGTGTTTTAAAAAAGGACTTTCCATGCAGGAAGTCCTTGCTGAGTTTGCGAGGCGTGTTGGTCAAGAATCAAATGATGTGATACGAATTATGGATCAGCTTGTAAAAGATAAGCAAGTAAAAGTTGTAAAAAAATATACAAAGACTGATGTTGATGATATTTATGCTATGTTAGAAGAGAATGATCCGTTCAAAGGGGAAGATGAATGAAAATAACAGGAAAAGAATTAAGAAAATTAGTAATGGAATCTGCAAACATTGGTGAACCAGGGCAATTAGGTTATCCTTCAAGGTACGGTGAAAGAATAAGCCTGGAGATGGTTATGGATGATTACATTGAAACTGGAGATAGAAACGTTTTCGAACAGCGTGTTTTGGATGCAATGGAAAAGTATGTGAACATGTACAACAAAGACATTCCTGCAGAACCGAAGTTTAAGCGCTATCTCTTGATTCCATATGAAGTCATGAGTGCAACCACAGCAGCATTAAGTAGTTTTGATCCACAAACTAGTGGTTATGTTAAGGATGATCACCGGTTTGCCAAAAGTAGAGCAACTGATTACCCAATAGACGATCTAGGTAATATTAAGTCACCAGGTCTTCCTGATGACATGTCCATGGATGCATATGAAAGGGCACTAGTTGAGGATAATGTAAAAAATCTTCACGGGCTTTTAACTGATTCATTTAATGCAAATCTAAGCGTTGAGCCTCAAGGAGGCAGCTATCATTTTATAGCGTACGCGTTAAGCATACCTACCAGTGCACGTGGTTCACTATACTTTCGATAAGGAGTAGTTAATAATGAATAAAGAAGAAATATTAGACAAGGCTAAAGATTTGGCAAATAGAAAGATGTCAGATGAAGCTCGTGATAGACTTTACTTAAATAGTAAAACAAAAGGTGCACTGGACGCAGTCCAAGAAAAACTTGTATCTCGAAAGCTTCTTGTATTTTTAACAGCAACTTCTCTATTCGTTTGGTCAGGTTTAGATCCGGATACGTGGGGGATGATCGCTATGTGTTACATCGGTGGTCAAGCTGCGATTGACTTTGCAAAGGTCTGGAAGGGACTGTAAAATGAGATCATTTACTAGATCAGATATAAGAAGTTTTTTATGTGAAGCAGTATATCGTGGACAGTTAAATGAAAATAACATTAGCGTCGGAGGATTAGATATTAGTTTTGATGCATCTGGCATTATAATTAATGGTAAAAAGTTTTCACTTGTCGCAATAACATTCTTTGGTAACTACCCATTAACCATTAAGAATATCAAAGAAGGTGAAGAAGGAAGTTTGATAATCGCAGGATCGACTGAAGTCAAGGATGTAGAAAGACCTATGACAGCTGAAAAGGTTGCAATTGTAAAAAAAGAAGTCGAGTCTGGCAAGTCTGAGTTTACGGTTGACGGTAATCTGGCAGATATTAGATTTACAAAAATCGGATAAGATAATGTCTTTAATTACAAAAATCTATAATTGGTGTTTGAAAAACTGGAGATCACTAGGTGTAGTCTTTGGAGGTTTAATCGCATTTTTTATTGGCACGAAACGACAAAAAGATAAAAACGCAGATGATACTATTCTTCTAGATCAAGCAATGAGAGAAGCCGCTTTTGTAGAAAAAGCTCACAGAGAAGAAAGAAAGAAAATAATTAAAGCAGAGATCAAGTATCAGATTGCAATGCAAGAGCTTGAGAAGAAATACGACGACAAGAATAGCAAGTTAGAAAGAGACAAAGATCACATATACAGACAGATACTTAACAGAGCTAAAGATGATCCGGATAAATTAGACAGTATTTTAGAAGATATGGGAATTAACGAGATAAAAAAATCCTAATATAATCTCACAAAAGGAGTTATTATGTTAGGGATATTATTATCTGCACTTTGCTTTGCAGATCCGCAATTTATTGCACTGGAAGAAGGTGAGATCGCTCCCTTTTCAGGTCGCCTTTTAAATGACGAAGCAATTGCAAAAATAGGCGTCGAGGATGCATTTAAAGTAGAACAGTGTAATTTACAGATCAACTATGCATTAGAAAAACAAAAATTAGAATTAGAACTCAAGTTTGAAAAAGAAAAGATAATACTTGAAACAGATAAGAAAATATTACAAGAAAAGGTTAGATTAAGGGATCAGACTATCAAAGAGATGCAAGACCTAAGAAAACCATGGCCACCAGTTTTCTATGCTTCTGGTGGCTTTTTCGTTGGCGCAGCAACCACAATAGCAATTCTTTACGCAGTTAACTAGTATTTTATTTGTGACGATCATATTTATAACGTAAGAGAGGGTCATAATGATATCAGTAAAGAAAAGCATATTAGAAAGCTTCATCCAAAATATAGTTGAAGCTAGATCATCAGGTACTTCTGATGTGACAAAAACAATGAAAGATCTAAATTTTGATGACACACCAATTAGACCTAGCAATCACATGTCAACACAATTTTCAGTTGAAGCACCTCCTGTTGATGATGAAGATTACTTACCAGGCACTAGAGGAGAATTAAGTAGAGCAACTTCGTTAATTGCAAATGAAGTTCCTGAATCACAAATAGAATACTTTTATAGAAAAATACATTCATTATTAGATGCAGCAATTGACAAGCATGAAGATGCTAACATGTCAAATGAGTTATATGAAGGCCTTAAACGCTTAATTGAATCAGGACCAGGTGACGATGATGAATTTGGTGATGCTGGTGATGCTGCAGATCAGTGGCTTAAGCAACAAGCTGCTTCAGGTGTCGACATAGAAGATGATACAGCAGATGATTTTGGAGGAGGAGAAGCTGCACCTGCATCCTTAACCATGGGTGATGCTATCATGCAGGCTAAAAAACTTGGTGATGAAAATGTAAAGCAAATCGAAGAATTTGAGGCTTTACAAAAACAATTAAAATCTAAAGGAATTAGACCGTCTAGGGTTAATATAGCACCTGCTATTGATAGAAGACTTCAAGCTGTTTCAAGAGCATCCCAACTAGCTTACTCCGAAGAAGAAATTCCTGATGAACTTAAATCACTCGCTGATGCTGCCCGAGAATGGGAATTTGATCACCCAGATGCACCAATGTATATAGACGCAGTTTTCTTGGCGATGCATGCTGTTTATGAAGTTAATTACCAGCTGATTGTTGCTAATCACGGTTTAGAATACGGCGGCTTAGAAATCAAAGAGAAAGATACTGGTTTTGGTAAGAAGCTAGACATAGGAATTAAAAAGGCAGGAACTGTAGGTTCTCCGGAACACTACGCAGGAATATTACAAGATATACAACAAAAGTACGGGATTACCTATGAAAACACCATAAGATTTAGATCAGTTTATAACATGACTGATACTGAGTTAGATGATCAAATACTTAATATCGTCAAAGGTTTAAATCAGCACAACCCTATATTCAAGGAAGCTTTTGAAAGATATGCTGAAGCTATAGAAAAAACTGGTGACGCAGCAATGCAAGAATTGTCGCAGCTTTTAAGAATGGCATATAAAGAGGATGTAGAGGAAGAAGAGGTATTAGTTGACAAGTTTATTGAAAAGTATTTCTCTAAAATAAGAGTAAAAGACTATTACAACTTAACAAAGTTTACCTATCACGCGTGGAAAGATGCTGAAAGTATTGAACGTGACTATCCTCAACAAGTTTTAGACTTGATGAAAAGAACAAAGTTTTTTAAAGGAGATGTGTTTAGAGTACCTCATCCAAACATACCTGAGAAAACAAAAGACTTTACTGTCGAAGAAATGTTAGAAGCGATAAAGGTCTATGTCAAGGGAGCAGTTAACGCCTCTATAGACTTTCATGAGGCACAAATAGCAGAGAAAGAAGCTATGGAAGGTGATTATGAAATCGATCCGGAGCAGGAAGAAAAGCAAAGAGTAGCTAAAGAAATAAAACAATTAGAAAAAGAAGCAAATCCACAAAGATATACACATATCGCTCCACTGTACGGTTTCAGCGGAGAGTCTGGTTTAAGACAGTGGGTGTTGAAGTTTCCTGAAAGAAAGATGAGACTGCTTCGCCTAGGAGGAAGTGAAGGTGATAACTTTCCAGGTGCTAAAAGGTTTGTAAAGATTGTCGATGAAATTTACGAGACTGTGACTTTAAATTTGCCTTACTACTTAAACTTTTTAAATAACGATGCTGAATTAGAAAATTTTACGAGAATATTCTTTAATTTAAAAACCAAGTCCGGGCAACCCGTTGGAGATGCTAGCGACAAACAACAACTAGTAGATCAAATGGAAGACTTTAGAAGAATATTCTTATCAGCAAGAAATGATCTGCAAATGATTGACGATACGCGACAAGAGTTAGAGTCTAGTGATATTGGCATTATTCAAGCAGCAATAGAAAATGAAGAACCCATTCCTTTTGAAAGGCTAACGCCTGAAATATTTGATTACATGAACGAGGATGAAGTTGAAGGTATGGTAAGGGCATATTCAAAAGGTATGCAGGGAATTGGTGGAGCCATGGCAAGAAGTGCTGTTGGTGACGTTTTAAGTGATGTAATTACAAATACTGACAAACCATGGATGATGGCAATTGCAAAAGAGTTAGAAACAAGATATGAATCAGTTGATGCAAAATTAGCAAAGTCACTAGCAGAGCATTTCATGGGTAAGAAAAATCCGCCTGATTATGACAAACCTAACAAGGCAGGAACTAAAAAGTTTCTAAACCTAGGAATTGGTGAGAAAGAATATTTTGAGATGATGGCTGAAGCTGTTAAGATATACGATGACATTATATCAAAGTACATTGTCAAGAAGGAACAAGAAGCAAGAAGTTTATTGGCTAGATTAAAAAAGGCACAGATCAGTGCATTAAAAAGACAGTCGCCTGAAGAGCAGAAGAAAACTATACAGGCAGCGCATGATACGTATCCGTCAATTATTGCCTTAGGCATTAAATCATTTGATGATATGATAATGATTGAAAAAGAGTTAGAAGCTAAGCGCCAAGAAGCTGAAGCACTTAAAGATCAGTCTTTGCAAGAAGTTAAAAAGTTTATAGAGTTTGTGGAGTCAATGTTATGAGTTTGTTGAGTTTTTTAAACGAAAACATAAGTTTACAAAAAGAAAGAAGTATAGATGATATTAGAAATTTAAGCAATAACATTAAAAAGAATGATTCTAAAATGAAGCAAAGTGCAGAAAATCTGCCTATTGCAATTGAGGATGACGGAGAGTGGAGTGTGCTTCCATTTCCTGAAAGGATACAGCGAGATTTTAAATTTGATCACGTTAAAGAAGTCATATACTTTTCTAATGAAATCTTAAAATATCAAGAAGAGATTAATCATCACGCAAAAATAGAGATACGAAATAAATCTGTAAGAGTTTCAAGTTACACGCATGATATACAGGCAGTTACTTTTCTCGATGATAAAATTAAAAAGTTCTGCAATGATATTTATGATGACTTAAATCATTTAAAAAAGGTGCGCAATGAAAGATAATGAAGTCTTTTTTGTGAGCAAAGAATACGCTAGTAAGATCAAAGCAAAAGACTTTTACGACGAGACTGCACCTTTAGAGTATTTAAATGTTGTTAAAGAAATTAAATTTTTAGAAAGTGAGGTTTGTATAATCTTATCTAACTTTAATTATAGTCTGAGTAGACATTATGCACTCAGCGAAATATATATTAATGACAATTGTTTCAAGTTTAATGAGACACTGCAATTTAATATTAAAAAATATAGACGCTTAAAAGATCATGATCAAGAATTAATCTTGAGCATAGATCAAGAAAAGTTTTGGAAGGCCTTAGAAGATGAATATTAATATCAAAAATGAACAGCAATTATTGAATTTCTTAAAGCTTATATCCGAAGAAGCTGCAAAGAAAAGTGTTAACATGTTAAATGATCCTGCAGGATCACAATACGCTAAGCAATACCAAGCTGACGTAAGTAAGTATGGATCGTTGAGTGAGGTTGAAGGTGATCCTCTAGGCCTAGAGGAAGAAGAACCTGCCGCTGAAGAAGAACCTGCCGCTGAAGAACCGTTCGAGGAAGAAGAGGCAGGAGATGATGAAGCTGTGTCAGGTGAAGAAGAAGCAGACCCACCTACTTATGAAAAATTTATAGATACTATTAATGATGCTAGGTCTGGATTTTCTGTAAAGAATAGCGAAGTAAAAAATAATCTTAAGACATTTTATGAAAAACTTGATGAAGATGAAAAACTAATGCTCTACCTTTTGTTTAAGAACACAGCAGGTATATTGACAGGTACACTGGATGCAGAAAAAGCCAAATTACCGAGCAAACCTCCTTATAGCTTAGACATACAAAATGCAAATGAGAAGGCAGATTCAGAAGCAGAAGAAGGCGCTGCAGATGATACAGGGGATGATCTAGATTTGGGTATCGAAGAACCTGATGCTGAAGAAGAAGCTCCTATTGAAGACGAGGATACGTCACCTCCGATTGCAGTTAACGAACAACAAGACAAAGAAAGATTAAGAAGAAAAATCCGAATTCTAATGAGTTAAAATTGCATCATCAAAAATTTAAACATTCTAGACTACTACTTGAAGAATTATCTGAAACTGTAATGGGGACAGACAATTACTCTAGTAAAATAGAAGAAATAATTAATGATTTACAAATGATAAAGAATCAATTGAAAAAGGGGAGTAATAAGAAGTTTTATAGAAAAGAAGCTTCTAGATTGCAAACTGCAATTCAAGCTTTAAGATATTTAAAGAAGAAGTCTGATAAATTAGTATTACAAGGAAAAGAAAATGTCTAAGATAATAATGAAAAGATCTGAGTTAGAAAAATTAATTGAGAGCTTATTGATCGATGGTTTGATATCAGAAGGTTTTGATATAGGATTTGGCGATGGAGATGACGAAGAAGATACAGATTCAGACAAAGATGACTCAGACGATTCAGGTGACGATGATGATGCTGATACCTCTTTAGTTCCTGCAGATGATAAATCTTCTGGAGAGAGCAGTGTTAAGAGAGTTGCTAGTGCTATAGCAGATAAGGTTTCTAAGGCATACACCGGTACAAAGGAATTAGCAGGACAGCTTTATGACAAGCTACCTGATGCAAAGGACGTTAAAGATAAATTTGTTGGATACAAAGATACTGCACGAAAACTTTCTAAAGATTACGGGACAGGTTTGCTCGGGGCTGCCATTGATATAGGGGATTCTGTTTACGATTTAGCAGATACCACATACGGGGTTTCAAAGGCAGGTGTACAAAAACTTGCTGCTGTTGGTCAAGACGAAACTGATATTAAAACTTATGTTGTGAGGCTAGCAAGGCTGTCAGATAGAGCAATGGATAATCAAGAGACAGCATCAGTAGAAGGTGTCGATGGTGCTGACAATTCTGACATTACATCTTGGCCTTTTGATAGAACGGCGTTAGGAGGGCTTTTAATTTACGATGCTGAATATTCAGTTGATGGAAGTGATCCTGCAAGTGATAGAAGTCAATGTTTCTGGATGCATTATTTCGGTTATACTATCCAAGCACTTAAAGATGTATATTTTGCAATTGATAGAGTGAGAGAAGTCCCTGAGTTAGGACATTATGGTGTCGCAAAATATATGAATTTAAAAGGGAAAGGTAAGCTATATTTACAAAATCAAATTATTAACGCAATAGATAGAGACTTAAGTCAGCTAGCTAGAGAGACTAATGTATTTCACAGCAAAGTAAGAGAAGATATTCCTAATGTAGAAAATTTTATCGATGCACTCGGTGATCTTATGCAATCAGGAGATGCTGCAGAAGGTCCGCTTAATACAGTAGAATCTAACATTAAAGACGCAGAATCAGGAAATTTAGAACCTTATGTTTTTCAAGTTTATAGCATGATATCATCAATGCTTAGAAAATCTATCCCTATAATTGAAGTGATGATTGATGCTGTCAATAGAGGATATGGGGGAAGGCGACCTAGACAGTTCAGGCGAGAAGGAAAAACTTTTGCAAAAGATGAATACCCGTCTTTGTATCATATACTTGAATCCGATAAAATTACCCCGATTATAGAAAAGTATGCTGACATTTATGAAGACTTAGGCAATAATAAAATCACAGGTAAGTCGAAAAGATTTTTAAAAGATACTCTGGTAGGTGGAGGAGCAATAGCCTCAGAATTAGGCAAGATTGTCAAAGACGTCTTCTTACCTGAATAATAAGACAGATAAATTATATTTACTTATAAGCTTGATTAGATATTATAAT
>MDSZ01002398.1_pt1 | contig 10715 bp, 13 predicted proteins | sample 811201 | NCBI WGS metagenome assembly MDSZ01 (sample SAMN05326647, study PRJNA326480) | marine metagenome | isolation source: seawater | place: Indian Ocean: North | collected 2010
AGAAGAAAATAGACAAATAGAAGAAATAGAAGAAGCTAAAAAATTAGATGAAAAATATATGGAGAAATTTAATGAAATAGTGAAGAATGAAATAGTGAAGAATGAAGCTGCTATTGAAAATGCAACTACACGACAAACACTAGATACATTAAAAAATAATAAAATTATTAAAGAGAATTCTAATCTTTTAAAAAAACTTGATGAAAAAATAAAAAAATATAACGATGAAACAGAACAACTTGAAGAAATATTTGAACAATATAATATTTTAACAAGTGTATTAGAGAATAAATTATTTGATAGTGTTCAAGGTAAATTAGAAAAAGCAAGAGAAGCTGCTAATAAAATACAAGATAATAAAGATAATAAAGATAATAAAATTATAAATTATAAATATGAAGATAATAAAGATTTAAAACATAAAAAATTAAATGATACTATAAAAGAATTAAATAAAAAAGATAAAACTACATTTAAAGATGTATCAAACGAAGTTTTAAGATTAGTAGAAGAAGTAAAAGCAGCATTTTTAGAAGAAGAATTAAAAAAATTAGAAGATAATATTAATCTGTTAATATCATTAAATAAAGAAGATGATAAAGAAGATGATAGTAATCCTAAAAAAGTTAAAAAAGTTAAAAATCGTAAAAAAGTTAAAAAAGAAAATTTAAAAGAAATAGGTAAAGATTGTGATGAAGATGATAGTGAAAATATTCCTAAAAATCATTGTTGTGATCCAGCAAAAGGTGGTGTTGGTGGAAAAGTTAGACAAGGAAAAAGAATTAAAAATTTTGTATGGTGTAGCGATAGTCTTATAACACTTACTCAACAAACACAGCTTAAGATTGAGAAATTAATTGAAAAATTAGAGGATTATAATGATTTTTTTGATAATAATCCTAATTTAAAAAAACGCAGAGATGATTTAATACAAAAATACGAAGATTTTAGCGAAGAAAAACAAAAAGAAGACGAAATGGAAGAATATGTAAAAAAAGTAAAAGATAACTTGAGTGAAATAAAAAAAAAAGAAAAACATTATAATGACGACATTAAAGGTGACAAAAATATGCAACTAGAAGCTTTAGTACTTCAAACTGAACGAATTTATTATAATCACATACATAAACGTTATGAAAAAATTGTTGAATTTGAAGATAAAGCTAGTGATATAAATAACACAGATTTTAAGTATGTATCTAATAAAAAAATAAAGGATAACTATAAAATAATTAAAGAAGCTAAAAATAAAGCAGAAGAAGCTAAAAATAAAGCAGAAGAAGCTAACGAAAGAGTAAAAGCACGACAAAAATGGAAAAATGTGAGAGGAGTTATTAGAGCTGCAGGAAAATTTAGAGAAGGACAAGGACCAAATCCTATATATGCCGATAAAAGTGAAAATACACCTGGAATTGACGATAAAAGTGCCGATGAAAGTGCCGATGAAAGTGCCGATGAAAGTGAAAATGATTATGTATATAACGTTTCTAAACCACTCGAAGGACAAATGAGTGAAGAATGGTTAAATAGTCTCGTAAATGAGTTAGTAAAAATGAAGATTATTACAGATAAAGATAAAATTTTTAGTGTAAAAGATTTTGAAGAATTAAATAATAAAATAAACAAATTTGATATTAATAAAAATGATAAACAAAAGGCAAGTAATAAATTACGTATAATTATAGAAGCACTCAAAGGAGAAGAGTTTTCAGTAGGTCAGGGTGGTAGAATAGTATCTTCAGAACCTTTATATAATACCGTTGATAATAACCCTCTCCCCCCAACCTAATAGTCCTCCCTAATAAAATTTATTTTAAAAAAAAATAAATTTAAATAAATGAGATACACGGATAAGATTTCTTTTGAGGAACGTAAAAAAAATAGTAATGAATTACTAGAAAAATATCAAAATAGAAAGCCTATTATTGTCTATGACGACCAAACTAGAATTACATATAAATTTTTGTTACTTGATGATCATTTAATTGGAATACTAATTCAAAACTTAAAAAAACGTATGAATGTAAATAATGTTGAATCAATTTTCTTATTTATTAATAAAAGCACGATACCTTGTCCAACTCAAAATATTAGATCACTCTATACTCAATATAAAAATGAAGATGGTTATTTATACATGGATGTTAAACGAGAAAATACATTTGGTTAAGCACAAAAAGCATTATCAGTTTCATATTTGTTATCTAGACGAGTACGAGTCCAAGTTTCTTTTCCTAAGCGTATATTAACTTCATTATGAAACTGTAAAACCCAATTAATAAGATTGTTACGACTATTAATACTCGGAGGATTTTGAGTTACATATTCAATACAATGATTTTGACAATATTGACAAGGAAGCATCCAGCCTATTGAACTAAAGAAATTAAATGCATTTTGTTTTTGTTGAAGAGTGGGAGAACTAGGATAGTTATAAGAAAAGATATGCATTATTTCCCAAGTTTTAGGACCCCAGTGATTTTTATCAAATGGATTAAAGTTACTGTTATTTTGAATAGTATAATTACCATTATTTATATTATTTGTTTTTTTATAGCGATTGTTAGTATTTTTAAACATTTTTTATAAGATAATATTTTTATAAATAAAAAATAAAATTTATAGCTAGACTTATTACAAAGGTTAAAACACAGTCTGATAAATAATGAACACCTAATCCTATACGACTAATCATAGTTAAAATTGGCCACACTGGAAAGATAAATTTAATATTATATTCTCTATAAATCATAAAACTCATAATTGTAGCTGACATTGTGTGCATACTAGGAAAAGAACCATTTTTAGTAGTTTCAATTAAATCTCTATTATAAATATCTTTATGTTTTATATAAGGACGTTTTCTTTTTGTAAAATGTTTAAAAACAAGTATAATAATCATTAGTAAAATAATCGCTTTAATATATATTTTAGAAGGTGTTTTATCGAAGAAAATAACGATAAGTAAGCCAACTATAATAGAACTATAAATAGAAATAAAATTATAGATAGACACTGCTGCTATATTATGTGTATTAAGTGTTTTTGATATTTTATAATCAAGTGTCATTTATTATAACATAAAATTATCTGAGAGAAAAAGTCTAAAACGTATTTCGTTAAGATAATAACCTAAATCATAATTGTTTTCTTTATAAAGAATAGGACGTATTAAAGTTTTTTTTAAAATACTTCTAACATCATCATAATGAGTAATTTTAAATTTAAATAGATAAGTAACAATATCATCATCTAAAATAACACTTTCTTTATTTTTTATAATCTTTCGAAGTTCATGGAAATTTTTACATTTTTCTATCTCTTCTTTTTCTTCTGGATAAAGAGTTGAATATAAACATTCATTTAAATTTTTATATGTTAGACCCTTATAAATAAGAGTATGTTTAGAATTATTATTAAGTGGAAAATATGTATTTTTATTACATACATTATTTAGATAGATTGGTTTAAATAGACGTATCACAAATTCTTTTTGTTTATCTGTTTGCGGAGAGCCAATACTTCTCCATTTATCTTTCATAACTGGACGTTTAGAATGAAATATATTTGTTTGATTAAGTGCTTCATAACTAGTTATCTTATTAATAAAACAAAGTAAACAACTAACTACAATTCCGGCTCTTCCGTGACCTCCTTTACAATGAATATAAATAAATTGATTATCTTTAAGATTTTTTATAATATGAGTAATTTTACAAATAAATTTACTAAATCCAAATAAATCAATCGGGATATAGTTATCTCGAATAGGAAAATTAATATAATATCCATTATTTACACGATATCTAACTAACTTATGTTTTTCGTGATCTGTGGTCAAATCAACAAAATAAACTACACCTTTCTTTTCAAAATCATCTACAATAGATTGTGTTGGATAACTTCCAAATAATGCTTTATTTTGAATGAAAAAACTACTTGTATCGTTCATTTTATTTTATTTAAATAAAATGATAAATCAATTTTAATTACATCGTGAGTCTGAATTTGTTAATTCCTGTAATCTATGTAATACGCTATTTCCACTATCACCCTTAGGTTGTGTATTGTCACTTTCACTTTCAATATTGAATTTAAGTCGATTATCACTATTAGAATCATTTGAACTTGAACTTGGATTTAACTGTATTGTTGGTTGATTACTTTCCATATTAAATGAATTAGTTGTAGCCGTTTTTTTCTTTTTAATAACAAAGAAATAAATTAAGACTCCAATAATAAGAACTGCTATAATCATCATATTTCTTTTTGTTAAAAATTTAGAGAACATTCCAAGATAACTAGTTTTCTTAGGAACACTAGGTTGTATTTCAAAATTTTCATTTGATGTATTAGAATTTTGAGTTGTATCATTTAAATCGATTAAATCAATATTTACATTAACCTTAATTAAATTAGGAGATTTCATAATTAATACATAATCAGAGTTAGGTTGTTGATCATCTGTTTCTAGATTAATAGTAACCTCATGTTTAACTTCTTTATAATGATCATCTAAATCATCATCTAAATCATCACTTGTAACTACAAGAACATAAAACTTATCATCTTGATTTTGACTTTGTATCTTAACTTTTGCTTTGAAATTTTTAATAGATTGATTAATATCAATTAACTGTTTAGTTGTATGGAGATTATATGTGCTATTATATCTCATTTTAGGATAAGTATAAAACTTTTAAATAACTTTTATTAATCAGTACTTCCAAAACCACCATCACCCCTCGATGTATCGTTAAGAGAAGTAGTTACATTGATTTTAAAATTATTACTAATAAATGGTCGTGGGATAAGTTGAAAACGTTTATTAGGGAGTTCTAGATCAGGTACATTATCATTAATTTTTGTTAGAACAACTTTAAGAGTACCACGATAAGAGGGATCAATAATACCAATGCTATTTGTGAGGATATAACCTAATTTAGAAATAGAACTACGAGGAACAATTTCAAAATAAAAGCCCGATGGAGGTTGAACTGAGATATGTGAATCATACATGCTTGTATTACTAGATATATCTTTTACTTTTTCAATAATAGTTAAATCAAAACCAACTTCATCATCACCAGCACGTGAAGGAATCATTGCATTTTCATGATGAGCTTTAAAATTAATTACATTAGACATTTTTAAACCATAATAAAAACGATTATAAATCAATTTTAATAAATATTTACATATATAAATGAGTAAGTTTGAACTTCTCTATCCTATTTTTTTAATGTGCTTAAATTTCATAGAAGATAATTATTGGAAAATAGTATATGAAGATTTATCACATGGGAGGTGTCCATACGGTTTATATATAAAAAATGATTACATTTGTTGTAATTATAAAAATAAGAAATTTAATTACAAAATAGAAGATAAAGACCCTTACATTTTTTATACTGAAACATTTGATTTACTCAAAAATAAATTTGGATTATTATCAAATAACGATAAACAAAATAGTAAAAAACAATTTCAACTTCATCAAAAAAATTTAGTTAAAGATACAACAAATGATTGGAATAATATAAAAAAGAAGAACATCAAATTACTATTTATCGAAAAATATATCATTTTTAATAAAGAAAAATATAACCTATCAAATATAATGTGTCAACAATTACTTCATATTATTCTTCTAGGATTATTATTAAAAACAATCTCAAGTAATGATATTACCTTTGAAAATAATCATATAAAAAAAATAAAAGGAATTAGTTTTAAAAAAAATAGATTTATAAATAATATAAATTTATTTAATAAGTCTAGATAGGTACTGTTACATCATTTAATATTCCACACATATTACCTCTATCAGCTGAAAAATACATGTATCCATTCATTCCCCATTCACTTCCCCAAGAATTTCTTAGTATAAAGTATCTTTTTTTATAAACAGGATCAATACCATATCCAACTAAAGTTACTGCATGATTTAAATGACCTGGATAATTAGAACATGTATTGCTTTCATAAATACCTTCGCTATACATTTTAAATTTATAATCTACATTAATAGCAACACTTAATGGTCCATATTTATAAAGAGCTCTTATTAGATTATCTATCGTAGAATCGACGGATATATAATCTTGTATCCAACCATGACGCATTACATCTTGATTAAAATAGCATTTATCACTTACCCCAAGGTAAGGATAATGAACATTAGTTGTTGTATTTTCACCACCAATTAAATATCTAAATACACTTGAAGACCATCCTCCATCACATCCATAAGAATCTGTAACACAATCAATCATTTGTTGTTCTGATAATGAGTTTATTTTTTTAGTTCTTTTAGCGATATTTGATTCAATAACTGATATAGCAGAAAAAGCCCAACAACTTCCACATTCACCTTGATTTTTAATGTGATTTACAATACCTGTTGAACGCCAGTCTAAGCTTTTTGGTAGTGTTGTAGTTTTAATTATAAGTTTAGGTTTAGGATTTGGTCTATAAATATAATTTAAATAAGTTTTTATAAAAGTTTTATTAGACCAGTCTGTAAAGTTATTATAACCTAATTTATATGTGTGATTTTGTTTATTATGACGAATGATATATTCTGTATTTTTATAAAAGTTATTTTCGTGTATATTATAGTTAATATTATTATAACTTTTGTTAAATAAACATAAATATATTGTAAAATTAAAAATATTCATTTTTTTAAGAAAGATTTACATATTTTTTTCAATTTTATAAATAAAATGAGTAGTCCAACAAAATTAACAAAAAGAATACAGTATATAGATTTTTGGAGAGGTATAGCTATTATTTTAATGGTCATTTATCATTACTTTTGTTTATTAGACTTAAAAAACCAAACAACATATATACATAATCCTTTACTTATTATTATAGGTTACATTGCTCGATTTATCTTTATCTTTCTTCTTGGATATAGTTTTAATCTTTCAAAGCGTAAAAATAATAATAAACTAAAATTTGATTATTTTCGTCGTGTTGGTATACTTTTTATATATGCTATGATGATGTCTTTTCTTTCATATATAACACCCACAATCGGTGACAAAATGTATGTACGTTTTGGTATTTTACACTTTATGTCTATTTCTTTATTTTTACTTATTATCTTATCTGTTAATCTATTTTTAGCTTTATCTATAGGTTTTATAACGGTTATATCTTATTTTATTATCTATAATAAACAAACTAACAATCCTTTATTAAGTGTTATAGGATTTAAACCAAATTATTCTACAGTTGATCACTTTCCTTTATTTAAATGGTTTTGGTTATGTACTATAGGTTATACTATTAGTTATTTTAGAAATGATCAAAATAAAAAACAAATTAAAAATGTTATTTATAAGGGAATAGCTGGTATTGGAAAATGGTCTCTAGAAATCTACGTGGTTCATTTTCCTATCTTATACATCATACAGCATCTCTTACATTAAATTTTAATTTAATAAATTAAAATTTATCTAAAAATGACAGATATAAAAAATATTATACTTGACCTAGATAACACTATTATATCTTCTTTAAAAGTAAATGATTCAAACAAAAATCATATTCAAGATATAAAAAAAGAGATGAAACAAAAATATGACATTACATCTCATGATTTATATGATAACGAAAAACTTGTATATGTTGTATTTGAAAGACCTCATCTTCAAGAATTTTTATCATTCTTAAATAAATATTTTAACATTAGTATTTGGACCGCAGGAACTCGTTGTTATGCTTGTTTTGTTATAGAAAAAGTATTTAAAAATATTAAAGTAGATTATCTTCTCTTTGATTATCATGTTAATATTTGTCAAAGATTATATAATAAAAAACAACCTAAAAATTTAAATATCCTTGAAGAATACTTTGAAATCCCTGACTATACGATTAGTAACACTCTTATTATTGATGATAATGGTAATATTGCAGATGAAATTAATAATAAAACAAAAGATTATAATAGCTTACTTTGTACTTTTTTTGATATTTCTAAAAGCGGTGAAGATAAAAATTTATTAAAAATAATCTCAAATCTTAAAGATAAATACATTAAAAATTTAGATAATTATAAATCTGTAACAATTCAAGAACCTACACCAATTCCTGAAGTTAAGTTACCTACACCAATCCCTACGCCAATCTCTACGCCAATCCCTACACCTATTCCTGAAGTTAAGTTATCTACACCTATTCAAAGATCATCTATTCAACAAAGTTATACATTGCCTCATCAATCTAATCATAATGATTTAGGATGGAAAAAAGTCGCATCAAGATCAAGAAGAGGAGAATATTCATATGAAAATATTTGGACCGGTGAAAGAATACCAGATCCACCTAAATATCCGGCAAGTAAACAAGAAGGTAAATCAAAAGATTTAGAATTATATGATGAATAAAAAGATTTAAAAAATAACTTTTTATTATTAAACAATGTCTACACCAAAAGATAAACTTAAAATGTTAATGGAAAGTGATGCACCTAGTGGTAGTAATAAAAGTGGATTTAAAAATTATGCTAACATGTGTATAAAAACTCCTCTTTTATATATAGCAATTACACCATTTATTTTACTAGTACTTTTGTACTTAGTTAAACCTTCTTTTATTTTTGAAAAAAAACAAAACAAAAAAGTATTAAGTTGGGCTAAATTATTAAGTGCAACTTTTCTTGGAACAATTATTATTAATGTAGGACTATTTGTATGGTTAAAACAAGGTTGTTTTTAAGAATAAAATGTATTTACTTGACGATTAACGCGCATAAAAGTACAACATTTACTTAAATCTTTAATTTTCTTAGCACCGACATAAGTGCAAGTGCTTCTAATACCACCTAAAAAATTATGAACTGTATTATCGACAGGTCCTTTATAAGGAACTTTAACTGTTTTTCCTTCACTTGATCGATACTTAGCGACACCTCCACAATATTTTGTCATTGCAGTTTGAGATGACATACCATAAAAAATTTTGTATTTCTTATTACCCTCTTCGATGATATCTCCATCACATTCATCATGACCAGAAAACATACTTCCCATCATTACAAAATCACCCCCAGCTCCAAATGCTTTGGATATGTCACCTGGGTAACATATCCCACCATCACTTATAATGTGTCCTCCTAAACCATGTGCAGCATCTGCACATTCAATAATACTAGAAAACTGAGGCATACCAACACCCGTTTGTAATCTTGTAGTACAAACAGCACCTGAACCTATTCCAACTTTAACAATATCAACTTTACCATTAATAATAAGTTCCTCAACTAATTCTCTTGTTACAACATTACCTGCTATAATAATTTTATTAGGAAATTTTTCTCTAACTAATTTACAAAAACTAATTAATTTAGCCATGTATCCATTTGCAACATCAATACAAATAAAATTTAAATTAATATTATTTTCTTCCAAACATTTAACATTATCTTGTAAGATTTTAAAATCAACTTCACTAATACCTGTGCTTAACATAAAAAAATTAGGATCACACTTATTGTCTATAATCTCTTTTACATTTATATATTTATGAAAACACGTAATAATATTATGCTTTGATAAACTATTATATAAATTAATAGTCGCTATACTATCCATATTACTTGATATAATAGGAACACCATTCCAAGTAATATTTGAATATTTAAAAGTAAAATCTCTGTTTAAATTAACTTCTTTTCTAGAAGAAAGCTCTGATCTTTTTGGTCTTATTAAAACATCATTAAAATCAAGTTTAATATCTCCGTCTAATTTCATTTCTTTATTTTTTTTTGTGTTTAAAATATATTTGTTTAATAAAATGTTAAGAGAGATACTAATTATTTTGGCTATCATTATTTTTATATATATTATATATCTTATTAGTTGTAAGATTAAAGAAGGTTTACTTAAATATGATCCAAAAGTAGATGATATAAAACGACGATTACTACTCGTTCATAAGAAAGCTGGAGAGTTGAAATATTTCACCGATAAAAAATCATATACGATTAATAAACATAAAATGCATCTTTGTGTTAAAGATGAAGATGGTGAATATTATGATGAAAATATGCTAATTTATGTTGGATTACACGAACTTGCTCACGTGTTATGCGATGAGATCGGTCATACACCAAAGTATTGGGCAATTTTTGATAAATTACTTGAAAAAGCTTCTAAAACATATGATCCAATAACAAATAAGATGGTATATGATCCAAATGGAATCATCGATCAAGATTATTGTGATAGTAATTGGCATAATTCTTAATTATTATCTTTACTATAATAAATGCTATCTGAACTTTCAGCATTCATCATAGGCACTATTATTAATATATATTTATTTAACAAGTATAAGGAACAATATGTTGTAATCGGTTTATTTTGGGAATGGATTTTACTTATATTACTCCTTAAACATATTACAAAATTAAAAAACAAAAAAGATATTATTAGTTTTATAGGACAAAGTATTTTACCTATTATTACTTATGCTAGTTTAATTTTATTTCATACACAAGATCAATACTACATAATTATTTTTGGAATATTTCTTCTTATTTGGACTCTTTATAGTATTAAATTATATACTATAAAAAAATTAAAAGATAAAGTTCATAATTACTCTATGATATTTGTAACTTTACTCTTATTTATATGTGTTAATAAAGATAATCAAAAAGACTATTATGCACAAGTTATTTTGCTTATCTTATTTTACAT
>MDSZ01102958.1_pt1 | contig 10715 bp, 16 predicted proteins | sample 811201 | NCBI WGS metagenome assembly MDSZ01 (sample SAMN05326647, study PRJNA326480) | marine metagenome | isolation source: seawater | place: Indian Ocean: North | collected 2010
CTGAGACGCAAAAATAAGTGCAGTAGGTTGCGCCGCTACTCGAGGTAGTGACTGTAGGCATCGACACGCATAGCTTTTGATAGATAGCAGGAATGTCCGCTGCGTTAGCGTTCGCGCAGTAAACGCTAATTCTATCGCTGCGAGCTCCGTCATCATCTAAGCCTCGACCTAGCGGTATCGGTGAACAGTCCCAAGGTGCGGGACGTAAGATTATGCCAACCGCGTACAGCATTACTTAATTCTACTACCTAGATAGACGCCTGTTACCCCTAGAGCTATAATCCACCACCAAGAAATCGATTTTGGGCATTCCTTTTGCTCGCACGGTGGACAAGACGCACCGCTCTCGCATTCTTGTTCGGTCGAGCGTCGAACGTCAATCAATACGCCCGACCGAAACAGCAGATTGACAGCTGGCGCGTTTTGTAATCCTACATATTGCGTCGGGTTAGTTGCTGCCCATTGTGCAATCTGGGCTAACAAGAGCGCCTTTCGCTGGTCATCTAGCGCTTCGGTGTCTGCAGGCTGTACGCATGTATATATGCAATCTGCTTTCGGTCGCTGCACAGCTGTCTTTGTGCCTATAGGTCCACAGTCCCATGGTGATGCCACCACCTTGTTTGTTTGGACAGTGGTAACAGCTGGCGCTGTTCTAGTGGTAACTATTGCTTCCATTGTGCGAGCTGACAATCCTCGTGGAGTCGCACCGCTCGCGAGCACTAGATGGGCGCTGCCAATATCGTGTAACATAATTCACCTATTCCTTTTTTGTATAGCTTTCACGCCTAGAAATCCAATTAGCCCACCTACTATCAACGCGTACCACGGTATACCGTTTGACTTTTCGCTCTGTGAGCTCGCCTTACTTGCTGCGTTGCCTACAGGCTTAATATCTTTGCAGCCACATCCACTCATTTTGATGCCCCTAAATATGCTATGCCCGCGCCCGCTGCAGCTGCGAGCAAGGTGGGAGCGATAATTGATTTTGTTTCGCTATCGTCTTGCGTAACAACATACGCTGAAAACGTCTTGTAGTCGACTACAGGCATGTTCTTACCCCCTGCCTTGAGCGCTTGCAGTAGCGGGTTAGATTCGCTCAATCCTTGCGCTCGATACTCAATGACTTTTTTCGCCCCTGAAACGGGGTCATTTATGGTGCCACCACGGAACACCGTGAGCTCAGGCGTAACGGCGCCAGTGGTAAGCATTTTGGCGCCCGTGTCGCCTTGCCATTTGCCTGCTCGCTTAAAAATTTCGAGCTCTACGTCTGACAAGGGTAACAGCTCCTCTAGGTCTGCTTCTTGAAACACTGTTGTGGCAATCGGCTTAACGTAAAATTGGGTGATGTCTGTGTCCAGTTTGGCAATAGCTTTCGCTGCAGCTGTCCAGCCGTCTTCACCAGTTGTGCGGCTAATTGTTTCCTGAAAGCCTGCCTGTCGAGCTGTGGCTATGTCTGCTATTTGCGCCTCGAGCTCGGAGCTCGCTTCTTGCAATCCGTTCACGCTCGGTGCTTGCTCCGCGTACGCTTGTGCGAGCGTTTCTTGCAACGCTTTATCCATATCACCCCACGATGGCACAGCTTGAATGGCTTGCTCTGCATTTCGCAACGCCTGGTCTGCCTGTTGCCCTAATTGCTGCACTTGCATTGCAGCCTGCTCGAGCTTGCCTTCAGTTGCGATTTTTGCCGCTTCAGATAGCTCTGCAAAGCCTGGGACTGCGTTTAGTTTTGCTCTAGCCCTGGACGCTATTTCGTTGCCAATGCGCTCGGGTAGGCGTTCGGCTTGCTTGCTGAGCTCTGCCATAGCGTATGTTGTCGCTGTCTCTGCCAGTTCATCTAGCGCCACGTCGCCTAACTGCTCATACATTGCGCCCGCGTCTGTCGCTAGTCGCTGCAAATTGGCAGGCTCGAGATAGTCGGGTATATTGATGCCCGTCAGCTCCTCAAATGCTTCGGTACCAAGGTCAACCGCTAGCGCTGTCACTTCTTGTGTTGCCCATGTACCCGCGCATCCTGCAGCTACAGCCACAGCGCCCGCGCCTGCTGTGGCTGCGCCTGCAGCTGCAGCGGCGCCCGCACACCCTACGATATAGAGCGCCATGCGAGCCCATGTTTTCCAGTCTTGAGCCCACTCGGTGAGCTTTTCGGCTATCTTGGTAAACCATTTCTCTACTACGCCTCCGATGGTTCGCAGTAGGTCGAAAAAACCAGTGACAAAGCTGGATATGGTCGCGATGATTGCGGTCGCGACCGCTTCTAACATATCGCCAACCAGTGGTATTTCTCCGAGTATTTCGGCGCCTGCCTCAAGCAGTTCAAGACCCTCTTCGGCTATTGCTTCAGCGGCGTCTACAATCTTACCCGCTGTGTACTTGACAGCTCCATATATCTTCTTGCCTAGATTTACAGGGTTAAAGTCACTCCAGGACAGTCCCAGAGCTGGCAGCTGTCCAGGTAGACGCATAGGCATACGTGTATCGTTTCCACCCTCGAGCTCTGCTCCTGGTCTTGCTGTTCCGTCGCTGCCTGCGTAAGACCATCCAGGGGGAGTCCAACCCATTGGCTGCGTTTGGCTAGTGTCCAGGTTTATCCATTTAGCTCCGCTCCAGTACGCTGCACTTACGTGGCTTGCGTACGTGTGTCCAGGTTGTATCCAGTACAGCAATTTAGTCGGAACCGACACGCTCTCGAGCAATGCACTAACAAGCAGTGCATGACCGTCGCAGTCTGCCCCTAAAGACAAATTCCGTAGACTGTATGCGGGCGTCTCAATCATTTCTCCCGCTTCTAATATGTATGGCAGGTTGCTTTGCACGTAGTCGAATACTGCTGCAGCGATAGCGTCGTTGTTTTGACGTGTAACGCCTGCGTCTCTAAGTATTTCCTGCGTCTTGCGCCTAATTGCAGGCTGGCGCCCGTAGGCGTAGACAATGCCATCAAACAGCGCTGCGCGTTGTTTTTCGGTCTTGAGCGTTATTGGGTAGACGTGCTGCATGATGACAACATACATCATCATACATGTTTTCGGTATCGCTATTTGTCCTGCAGCTTGACTCGTGTTAGGTCAAATACCTCATCGTCATCGATAGCTTGCAGCGCTTTTTTACCTAGACTCAAATAAGGGTCATTGATGATTCTCTGCAAGTCTCCGCGTATCTGGCGCCGTGCTTGTTCCGTGAATCCGTACTGCGAGCCCAGTGATACGATAAGTCGGTCAACCTGTACAATGTAGTTGATTAGCTTGCGGGCATCCCTGTCTATGTATTCTCGAGGTCTGCGCCCTGCGAACATGTATGCGAACTTGCGCCCAGTTGCGCGACAAATTGCCACTAGCCTTTGTCTACGCTTCATCGGTTTACTCGAATCGCATTTGTCAGAACTCTCGCTAGTGGGCTCAAGGTGTGTGCGAGAGATGCAGCTGTGTGCTCAGCCTGTATTCGAGCAATCGATACGTCTAGCAGTATTTCTTGCACCGATTCGACCGCTGCGCTTTGTTCGTCTGTGCGGTCTATTTCTTCAAAGTTGCCTGCAGATACCTCGACGAACTCTGTACCAGAATGGAACGCCTGGATAATAATGTTGTCGACTATCGCGGAGAGCGGCTCGGGTAGCCCCTGGATAGAATCAGCGACGTGCTCTAGCGCCTCGGGTACCTCAACCTGATACTCAGTACCGTTTTCGTCGGTACGCACTACAACTAATTTATCAGGCGCATTGTCTACTACTATTGTTTTTGCTTTCATAAAAAACACCTTTGTTTTTAGGGTGATATAATAACGTGAGACGTTTTATGCCTTAAATCGCTGTATGCGGGTTGTGCTATAGCGTCGCACGTTTTTCGGTCTAACTCTTGTTACAGAGCAAAATAAGCGTCTCATGTTATTCTGTTGGTTTTGGTGGTTCAGGCTCGCCACCACCCCCAAACTTGGCAGCCAACATTGGACCTACCGCGCCTAGTAGTTGCTGCATTGGGTCCGCGTCACCGCTCCCCATTGACTCAATCTTGTCGAGTGCGCCACCTAGCAGTTTGTCCATTACCGCGTTCTGAATTTGCTCCATAAACGCGTTTGGCATTTGCCCGCCTGTCCCGCCTGCTAGCAACGGCAGAACCATCTCAAGCATTTGGGCTTGCGTTTGACCGCTCGCTGCAGCCCGCTCTGCGTTTGCGTTTGCTTGGCTTGCTCGGAGCTGCCCCTCACGTTCTAACCAATCGCTGTGTCGCTGCCTGTCCCGCTCCATGTTTAGACTCATTGCGTTGATTAGCCGCTCGTGACTATCCATTGAGTTGGTGGCGTTTTGCTGCACTTGCTCCATTAGCTTTGTCTGCAGTCGCTCGTTTTGCATCATTATGCGCTGAGCCCACTCTACAAGCGCCACTTCTGCGTTCGGCGCTGCTTGAGTGCTGCTTTCGTTTTCTTGCTGTGTCATATCGCCAAAAGTCACAGTGACTTGACCTAGAGCTCCGCGCCCGCGCTGTGCTCTAAAATCTAGGCGTACTTCGCTTTGACGCGTGTCATACAACGACGGAAACCGCTGCAACAGCATTTCCTCATCGAGTCGCATGACATCAGGCTTATCAATGCGACCTACTCGACGACCGTTAATAGTCACGATGCAATAACTAATAGGTCTGGCGGGCTCTTGGTCGCGAAACGCCCACCAAATTGGCGGCGCCAAACTGAGGTCTAGTTCGTTATTGGGGATAATGTCGGTGTCTATCATTGTGTTCTCCATGTAGTTACTACCGTGTAGTCTACATGCTAAACACCGATTTGACCACGTAAACCTTTACGTAGTCAGACTAAGGATTTGCAGGGTATAAAGGCGGGTAAGCTCGTTTCAGTTGATGGTCCGTAATGAGCTCGTTCAAGAGTCTTGTAGCGTGTATGCTTCCCATGTCCATCGCGTCGCAGACCACCATGAAATTATACAGCGACCAAGACCCACCTCGCTCTAGTCTGTAGAGCCAGTCTTTAGACTTGCCTATACGCTCTGCTACAGTCTGCGCCTGTAGACGTTTTTGCAGGCGTATAGCTCGCATTGTGTGACCGATGCGGTCATCTAGGTTTTTGTATCTCTCTTGTATGATTTCGTTCATGCTGCCAACTTCCAGCGACGCGTTTCGCCGCACCTTTTAACTTGTCCTGACTTGCACAGCGCAATGAATTGCAGCGCTGAGCTCAGGGGTATAGATATTTCGTTAAAATTAAACCACCCACTTAGTACGCCTCCGTCTCTAGCGTCGTAATACGTGCAGTGAAACCTGACATTAGTAAACGCCTTTTGCAGCTGCCTATGCCCCTGCTGTGCCTTTCTAGCGTACTTACGTAAAGCCTCAAAGCTGTGTGTGAAGAGTACCGCTTTGTTTAGGTGGCGCGATACTGTGCTTGAGTCTTCGATGGCGCCGCGCAAATACTTTTCCGCTATTTCACAGTGCCACAGCAAATCGTCAAAGTCTGGCGTAGAAATACACGTAACGTCTACCTGTTGATTGCCACCGTATACGTACGCTCTAAACATGCTCTTATCTCGCATAGTTGTTTTCTCCATTCGGTGTGTTGCGATATTCGCAAACTGTTGCGTTTTTTGCAACAACTTCTACAGTTTGCTTTGAGCTCGTTGCAGCCAAGCGGCTCTCATCGCAAGATTGTCAGCCTTCTCGCCTATTGTGCTGGCGTAGTCCTGGTTGCTTTTGGTGTTCTTGAGCGCATACGCTAATGCTTTGTTTATTCGTTCTTGAGCGTCGAGCTCGCTCTGTGGGTCTGCGCGTTGCTCACTGAGTTGCAATGCTGCAGCCATCGATGCAGCTAAACCTGCGAGCTGTGGCGCCAGTAGCTCCGCGTAACGTAATCCTGTCTCACGATTTATCATCGAACCCGCGCACCATGATTGAATTTGCTGCTGTGGCGTTTTGATTCGATTTGCAGGCGCAATCTTTCCGCGAACGTCTCTATGTACAGACGTTGAATCAGACCACCGTACGCTTTGCACTCGGCGCCATACTTCAGAAACCTGCCACCGTTCGCGCTTTTTATCGTTGCCAATGTCGCGTAATGAAATCCAGCCTTTTGCGTCTCGAGCTGTCAGATGCGCCCACAGACCGTCAAGCCCGCTTAATACGCTGTCGAGCTCGCGAGTAAACCTGCCCTGGAACTTAAACGTGTTTAGCCCGTCTGCCCTGAGCTGAAACTCAACTCTCCAAACTGGACCCTTATAGCCATTCCATAGTGCTCGAAACCATTGCTTACCGTGCTTGATTTCAATGTCTTTTCTGTACATTCTGCACAGAATGGCGCCTGCTCCGAAACTGTAGCCTGTTAGCGTTACGCCTTGAACGTGCATACTAGCCCGACCATGCTCTGCTGTGAGCTCACCCATTTCCATGGGCTGAGCTCCGAGCGCTGCCATAACATTGCGTCTCATCCGTGCCGCGTCTTTGTGCTGGGCTTTGTCCTGGAGTAGCTTGATAGCGTTTTCAACCTGGACTTTGCTAACTGCTGTGGGCTGCAGTTCGTTCGAGCTCGCTGCAGTGTACACCGTACGTTTGCGAGCTCGCGTGATAAACCGATTATTTGTGAGCTCTGTGCCATCGAATAAGAGCCCGTCAAAGTCAGCCGCTAAGTCAATTCTTGATACGTGCAGCTTCACGCTGTCAGCTGATACAGAGACGAAGGTGTCGTTATGTTTGGTGCCTTTGAGCTTGCCTTCAGCCTGCAATGCCCAGCGCTGCAATACTTCATACAATAAATTGGCAGCTGTCTTTGCGCCCATTGACCACAGCAAAGCACTACGGAGCTCAATGTATACATTTTGGTCATAGGTAGAACGATTGCGGATTTTCACTGTACAGGCTGGCGATTTCAGAACGAAAGTCCAGTGCGGGGCAGCTCCGTATTTTTGCATTTTCCAACGAAAAGGACCGCTAGCGATTGTTACGTTGCCTTGGTCTTTGTAGGTCTGCAACGCTTCCAATATCGTCGGGCAAATTTGAAGCGTCGCCATCAAGTAGAGCGTATCTACGCCGTACAGCAGGCAGTTATTCGGCGCCGTAAACTCTGGATATACAGCAGTAGACGGGTGTAACACTCCTCCGAGCTCGGGCTTGTTCACGTCGTTGAATCGCTCTACTGTGCTCGATACTTCACAGCTTTTAGTCAACGTCACATAGTTTGTCGCACGATGCGGCTGCTTGACTATTACGTCGTCGCTTTTTGATTTCGGCTCGATAAAGCCTAGCAGTATGCCAAGACTCTCGGTGTCGAGCTCTGTGGGGTTAGCGGGGTGCGTGTTACTAAACACGCACCCTAATAGGGATTGTCGAGCCTTGCTAATTTCGCGCAGCTGGGCTAATGTATCAATTAGGGATTCGGTCACAAGAATTTCTCCATTGAATTGCGCCACAGTTCCAGCTGTGGCGTTTTTTTTTAGTTACATGCAGTAGTCATTCGTCTCGCTATATGCTCAGCAACGGCTGACCGTCCTAAGCGTGTGTTGTAGTGTAGCCCGTCTGTGCTCAGCTGTCGGTCTAACCCTTGCCTGCCCCACAGTCGCACAAAGGACGGGAGCTCTTGACTTCCTACAACTATGTATCCGTTAGTAGAATAGGGCGCCAGCGTTCTATTCGCTGCAGCGTCTTGGAATAGTGCGGCTTGTAGGCTGACAGTGTTCTGTTGTCTACCTGGTAGCGTTGCAGACCTGCCCTTGTATGCATTCCATGTTGTCGGTGGCACAATAAAAACTCGAGCTCCGTTTTGACCTGCGATTGCTGCGAGCTCATTTAAGTTATTTCTCGTTTGCTGCCAGGTTCGACCGTTAGCAGTATCGTTCACGCCAAAAATTAAGATTACGTCAGTAAATTTGTGGTCTGTGATTTGGCTGTTTAACTTGCGGCGAATTTCGCTCTGATAGCTCGATTTGCCCCCGTGTGTGCTCACCTGTAGCTGACAGTACCCTTCGAGCATTTCTAGCTGCCTGCATATAGCAACACCTAGAGCTGACTGCGCTTGACTGTCGCCAAAAAGTAGCACTTGCCTGTTTTGCTGAATTGTTCGCTTGCACGTTGTCTGTGCTGCGCTAGACTTGCGAAGTAAACCAATAGCAGTCAATACGATGCCTGCAGCTATTATTTTAGCTGCAGTGCTCATTCAGTCACATCACCTGCGTCGTCGTTACATTCACGTATCGTTGTCTCGAGCTTTGTGACTCGCCTTGATAGGTCGACGTACATAAACACCATAGCCAGTATGTACGAGACGCCCCCTGGAGCTCCGAGAGCATCTGCCGCTGCTGCTGTGCCAGCTGCTACCGTCCCGATTGTCGCTGCTGTTATGCTTGACTCTGCCATTAGTACCACCCTTTATCATCATGGAACGCAAGCGCTCGCTCGGGTGTCCTATACCTGTCTTTAACATAAGCCAGAAATCCCACTGCCTCATTTAGTGCGTCGCCTATACCCCTGTCTTGTTCGGGGTAATACTTTTTAGTGTTGCCTAATAGCAACTGTCCAAGACCTGTCGCTGTAGACCTTGCGCCTACAATGCCTTGTTTGAGCTCGTTGTGTACAAGTACCCACCTGTCTCGATTTCTAGGCTTAGAAATGTCAGACCCAAAGCGCTTAGCTGCGTTGCCCTGCCCATAGGTATAGTTGGGAATACCAACCCAACCTGCCGATTCTTTCTCGAGCAGTCTATGGAGCTCGCGTTTCGTACTCCAGGTTGCTGGTACCTGAGCGTAAGGTGCAGCTGCAGCAAATAGTCGCTTTGCTTCGTCGCTATAGGGCTTGTATTGCTCATCCTGGTATTGAGCTTTTAATACCTGGAACGCGTCGTTAGTCTGCATTTTGTCCTGCTTAGAGTCTTTGCCCTGCTTTCGCCATAGTCCTATGGCAAGCAAGGCGCCCCCACCGTATACAAGCCAATTCAAAAAGCTCACCCATTCATCGATAGACATAGAATGCTAACGCTGCTACTGCGAGAACACCCACAACTAAAATTGTGTTGTTTGTCTTCTTTGTTTCGTCTGTCGGCTGCTCTTGTTTTGATGTTGGCTGAGCTAACCGTACATTGGCTAAAAGTGCTGCTGCGTTTGCGCCTTGAGCCCAACCCGCTGCAGTTGCCCTTTCCTGCTCAGCGAGCTCTGCCCCACGTTGCCAGCCTTGAGCAGTTGCCACCAATGGTTCAAAAGTGTCTCCAGGCTGATAACCGTCATCGCTTGCTACATTAAAGCCCACTTCGTAAATCATGCTCACCCCCTTAGCCTTGTCAGATAATGAGCTGCCAACGGATAAGCCACAACGCCTGTAGCAGCCGCAACTGCTCGTAGCACCCACTTACTTGCAGGCTGTATCTGCTCCTCACCGCTTATGTATAGCATTGCAGGAATACCGAACCCGCCTACAGCAAGACTTGTTATCCCAATAATATGGGCAAACGGTGGTACCGTCTGCCTTTGGGCTGGATAACTACTGTTAGGTGGTGGTGTCGAGCGAAGGTCTGTCATGCTTAATATCCATCATTGCTAGTGCGTCTGGCGAAAACCTGCACGTTGACAAAGCCTTCTGACGAGCTGCCGCTGTAGTTCTGGATGTTAACCTTGACAATAAGTTTAGGCGTCAAAACTGGATAGGCTTGCGTCGACGCAGCAACATAGTCGGTGCCGCTATAAAAGCTACCGTAAGCGCTAGCGACAGTGGCGCCCGAGGTAGTCTGAAACTTGACCTCGACGTTATCGTTAGAGCCCCAACCCCACAACTGTATATCGTAGCCCCAGCTATCAAAGCCTGCTATGGGCGCCTCGAATAGCGTGACTGTGCCTTCAGCTGTCCCAAAACCACCGCTAAACGCTGGCATTTGGCGAGCCCCACCACCGTCAAATATTGTCCACTCGACTGGACTACTTGGCAACGAGCTCGGTGCTATGAACCCATTATCGCTAGCCATGTCTTACTGTCCGTCTGCGTGTAACTTAAATGTAACGTGAACTAGGCTGGCAGTGTCCGAGGTGTTTTTGTTTACAACCTCGATTACTAGCTGGTCTAAATCTCTGACTCGAAACTCACCGAACATCGGAGGTAGCGTTGCTGCAGGACCACCACCGCTGCTACCGTTAGTCGCTTCGGTCATAATAGATGCCAGGGTCGCTTGTGTCACTAGACCTTTTTGATTCTGGCGTCGAATGTTTAAGGTAAAGTTACAAGCATCCATCGAGCTCCCGTCCGATTTGATTGCCTGGAAACCAACAGAACGAATAACACCGCTGTCGTTGAAGTTCACAACAGTTGAGGCGCTACCACCGCTCGATGCAATGCTTTGCAGTTCTGCAGTGTAATAAACTGGATAGCCTTTTGAACGCATGGGTTTTTTCTTGCTCCCTTTTGTTAGCGTAATTTTTTTATAGTCAGCCGTGTTTGTCGCTTTGACTTTCCACGCTGATTGACAAGCAAAGGACGACCCGCATAGCGCAATCAACGCTATGCGGGTAAACCACGAGCTCACTACTCAGCAACTTCGACGAACGAAGTACCGAACAACATCACCCGAATGGAGTAGTACGCGCTAGAACCCATTGCCAGCGTAATCGCTTCAGGCTGATTGAGAATCCATGCAAACGAAACACCGTCGCGCAGAATAATCGGCTCTTGAAATCGCATACGGGCGCCCGCTGCAGGAACACCGTTATTGCTGATGCTGCCTGGATTACCGCTTGTGCTGCCTGTCGC
>MDSZ01015483.1_pt1 | contig 10713 bp, 10 predicted proteins | sample 811201 | NCBI WGS metagenome assembly MDSZ01 (sample SAMN05326647, study PRJNA326480) | marine metagenome | isolation source: seawater | place: Indian Ocean: North | collected 2010
GTTTCCACGATATGTACTGCTAAAGTTATAATCTAAATCATGTTCTAAGAGCCATTTATCTAAATCATAACCGTTCCAAGTTTCTAAAAGATGCTTTTTGTAATTTATACTTGCTTCACACCAATCAAAGTAGTGAACAGTTGTACCTTCATGGAATCCGTTTGCATTTAATATAGCAAGAGGTTTAAATCCTGCGGCCGCACTAAACAAATGATCTATATGTTTACCGTTAGTGCGTACACCTTCACCTGAAAGTGTTTCTGTATTAAAAGCATATACACGATCCTTTTCGATATTTTCTTGATAATCTAGTTTGCGTATCCAAGCCTTTTGACTTTGATTTAATCCGTCTTCTTTACTTTTATCTGTCCATGCAACTTCTAATTTATTAGGTTCATTGTAAGGATATAAAAATACTTTGCAATCACGCATATCATTATCTAAATTATCAATCTGAATATTTTTCCTACAAGCAATATCTATCCAGTTTGATCCGTCTGATGTTATAGGCCATTTTCTTTTACCGAACCCTGCTTTTACCCACGCAGGAGTATAATGACTATGTATAGTTTCTTTACTAAATTCAAAGTTGTGTAGCACAGGTTTTCTATCAGTAAACACGCCCATTTCGTTGAAGTCTGGTTGTCCTAGTTCTACCCATTTATTGAGGTTAACGAATAGGTATTGTCTATGTAAACCAGGATATGCACCTTTGGTCATATAGTGCTGACCATTTTTGTCCATGATATGTCCTACAACAAAAAAGTCTTGATTGTTTTTTGCGTACTCTAAACTTTGTGTAATTAAACTTGGACCTCTGAATAATAAAAGTCCTTGACAAGCAACCATACAATATTTTTTACCTTCTATTATTGACAGTTCTAATATTTCTTTTACTGTTTTATGGAAGCCTACATAACTACACATACCCATCTTAATCATACGATTAATATAAAAATATGTCATATCAAATGTTCTTTTTTGCACAAACTTGTTAGAAATATCTCTTGATATATCTAATATTCCTATGCCAACTTCATTATGAACATTTAGGTTTTCATAATATCTATCGACAGTAATACTATTCCAATCTTTCATTTTAACCTCTGTTCGTAAAGTAACTTTGTCTTAAAACATAAAAGAAATCTCTTACTCTACGTCCTAGTTCATAATGTATAATCATGTGTATTCTAGGTTTGTCACTTCTATTCCAAACAGAATGAACGTTTGAAATATCCATTAAGAATGCTCCGCCTTTATCTTCAAAAGGAATAACACCTTTGTCTTGCATTACAAATTCACAACCTTCTGGATTGTTAAGTGCAATATTACAAACACTTAAACGTTTTTCTGTTGAGTCTCTATCTTGATGAGGCAAAATATAACCGCCTGGTTCAAGTAGCATAAATCTAACACGATTTAAAAATTCTGCAGGCCATACATCTGTTAAAAACTTTTTAGTAGTAGGACATTTATCTGCCACCCAAGTCCAGTCTAATTGTTTTAACACATCACTACGTTCACCATATTGGTTTAAACTTTGTGTATCTTCATTCAATCCATGAAGTGTAAGGCTCTTCCAACCATATCCGTATTCTTCTCTATGTTCATGAAACTTGTCAAGTAGTGCTTCTGCTTCTTTGTGCATTTCTTTATATGGTTGATTATCCAACGCACTTAATTTGAAACACGGCCAGCCACTTTCCATTACTAACCATTTAGGATCAAATTGTTCCGGATACTTAAATTGTATATCCTTTTGGTTTATATTCCAATATTTTTCAAGGGTGTTTAGATGTTCAAGTTTCATTATAGTACCATATTATACAGTTAAATATACTTATATGAAAAACTGTCACCACGGAGTCAACCTGAGATGAAATGTAAATATCTAGAACATCAAATAAACGTAAGATCAGACGGTCAATATCGTTTATGTTGTATGAGTCTAGAACCTGATAATAAAGAAACAATTCATACCCATACTCCACAAGAATGGCATGATAGTGAATTCCATAAAAAGACTAGAGAGCAATTAGCAAATGACGAATGGCCAGATGCTTGTAGCAAATGTAAGTTTATGGAGGAGAAAGGTTTACAAAGTCAAAGATTAAAACCAAGGGGTTATGGTCCTGGGTTGAGCCATTTTGATCTAAGACTAGGAAATAGTTGTAATTTGAAATGTATTAGTTGTTGGCCTATGAGCAGTAGTAGTTTAGGCGAAGAAGCATTGGCTATGAAAAATGAAGGTATAAAACCATTACATGATATTCCTACTGAAATAAATTTCAATTGGTTTAACGAAGAAAATTTTACAAAATTATTAGACAATCCTATTGATGAAATTTATTTTACTGGTGGCGAGCCAATGATGGTCAAACACATAGATAAATTTTTAGAAAAATTAGATAAAGATACAACTATAAGATTTAATACAAACTGTACTTTGTGGAATCCTAAGATGGAAAAACTATTACGTAAATTTAAAACTGTAATTATGAGTTTAAGTTTAGATGCAACAGATGAACGTATTGATTACATAAGATATGGTAGTGACTGGAAAGTTATAGAAGAAAATGCAAAACGTTACGGTGACTTTTGTTACGTAGATATTGCTCCAACTATAAGTGTTTTAAATGCATACTTCTTAGATGAAATACACGAATACGCAGATAAAAGAAACTGGAAAGTTTACAATAATTTATTAATGTTACCAGATTGGTTACACGTAAAGAATGCACCTGCAGAACTTAAAAAATTATATAAACACGATTTTGTAAAAGACTGGGCAGACGTTCCAGCAGATGAAACGATAATAGAACATTTTAAAGACAGTATTGCAAGACTAGACAAACATAGAAAAAATAGTATAAAGGATTACTTACCTGAAGTAGCAAAAGCATATGGAATTAATTAAAGAAAATATTCAAAAGAAAAGACAGGTATGGAAAACAGATACCTTTTATAGAAAGAAGTGGTTATTTAAAGATTTACTTTGGTTACAAGACCACGTAGAAAATTTAAAAGTAATTACAGATGGTTATATTTTAGACTATGGTAGTGATGAAAACAGTATGTGGGTAGATCTAAAAATTATAGAAGGAATACCAGCAAGTAAGTTTGAACATACTGACGAATTTATAAAAAAGATTTATAATTTTTGTTTAGAACAGATAGAACGCACACAACCATACGGTCATGGCGATTGGGTTTTAAGCAACATTATTGTAAACGGTGATAAAATAGAAATGGTTGATTGGGATAATTTATCTAAACATAATAAAAGTATGTGCATGGATAAGTTACATAAAGATCTAAGATCAGCATTTGGTGAGAAATTTGATGAAGTTATTAGTAACAGGTAATCCAGAGTTTGGAGTAGCAAAAAGTTTAAGCAAACTATATCCAGATGCAAAGTTTGTAAGTAAAAGTGCAAACTTTGATTTGACTTTGCCTGATAATCAACACGCATTATCTGAGATTGCATTAGATTATGATGTGTTTGTCCTTTGTGCTTACATACCAGACTTTGTTCCTAACATAGTATTACAAAGAGTTTACGAAAAATGTAAAAATAACAATCACAAAATACATATCATAGTATTAGGTAGTACAGTTGATAGAACTAAAGATGGAAGATTTTGGAACTATGCTGTTGAAAAGAAAGCATTAAGAGATAGTTGTAACACTTTAGCCATGCACGGTGTATGGAAGTCAGGACCTAAAGTAAGTTATATAAGTTTCGGCACACTTTCTAATAATAAAGATAAACATCCTGACAGACATTGTATGGAAATAGACAAAGCAGGTGAATATATTAAATGGGTTATTGATCAACCACAAAACATAAACATAAATGAAATTAGCATTGACCCAATGCAGAACAAGGACTTCCAATGACCCCACAAGCATTTAGTTATCCTATTGTAGCAAACAACGGTATGATATACATTCCGCCTTTTGGTCTTACAGAATCTATAGATTATATGCTAAAATATAATCCTGTAGAAGATAAGTTTACAAAGTTGCCATTAAATGTTACAGATTGTAAAGAAAAATGGATATGGGGTTGTGCATATAGAAATAAAATTTACGTTTTACCATATAACGAAAACAAAATTATTGTATTAGATACAGAAGATGATAGTATAGAATACGTTATGGTGCAACAAGAAGGTAAAGGCAAATATATACAAGGACATATACATGGTGATAGGATAGTTGCTTTACCTTATGGTGAACACGAACCATATGACTACTTGCTAAACTTTTATTTTAGAAATAATTTAGCAACATATGAAAAAATAAAGGTACCAAAAAATGATACTAAGAAATGGCATACTACACAGATACTAGACGGAGTCATTTATGGATTGCCTAGAGGTGAAAATTGGGAGGATACATTTAATTACAGAATTCAATACGATTGTAATAGCGGAGAATATGAAATAGTAGATATGAGTCCGCTATGGTTGGACTATAACCAACAACCTATGAATAATAAAAAGTTTACAACACTAGCAAAGAGTAAAGGAAACTTGTATGCTCCGCCGTACAGTGAAAATCCTAACTTTGATGTGTTAAGCAAATTTAAAAACGGTCATTGGTACAGTGAACGTACAGGAATTCAAGGTACAAGTAGAAAATACTTTACTCATACTGTTGCAAGTAATGGGAAAATATTTTTTCCGCCGGCAGGACACGAAGAAACATGGAGTGAAATGCTTGTAATAGATCCTAGCAAAGATGATGGTAGCAGTGAATACTGGCATACTATTAATTTAGGTATAGGAAAAGAAAGTAAAAAGTTTTTTGCTGGTATTGAGAACAGCGAAGGCAACATTTATTTTATGCCAAGGGGTGGTTGTGTATGTGAACCTGAAAGTACTTGGAAAAGTCAAGGCGACTTAACAGAAATACTTAAGGTAAATGTACACACCGAAGAATTTAACACGATTAACATCAGTGAATACTTCAAAGATTTTACAAGTATTGAAAAATATAACAAATGTGTTATAATCGATGATGTAATATATGCGTTTCCATATGGACAATCAGAAGATTTCCATTTAATGCTAATCTTTGATACACTTACTGAAAAAGTCATAGACGTAAGAGACTTAAGATATGTATAAAGCATTTGAAGATCATTATAAAGAACAACCTATTAGACATTTACTACTTGCAGAACACAATGGTGCGTTGATTTCTCCACCGTTTGCAACTGAACTTTGTAAAGATTATAGTAAAGTTGCAGTAATAAATGATAGAACTGTTGAATATATAGATTTAGATCTAGGTGATGCAACAAGCAAATTTAATGCAGTTGCTAAAGTTGGAGAAAGTAGTTGGTTAATACCATATGCTATATGGGACGACTTTAATGTTGTTGTTCAATTAGAAAATTTTACACCTAAATATCATTATCTAAATAAAAAAGGTAAAGGGCAATTTTATAGTGTAGCATTTAACGACAACTCTGCTTGTAGTTTTCCTTTAGGTTATGAAGATACAAACTTTTTAATTTATATTAAAGACAATAAACTAGAAACAATAGATACAGATACAAAAGAAAAGAAGGCTCATATGGGTACTGTGTATTGCAACGGAAGTTTCTATAGTATGCCCAGAGGAGAAAGCACAGATTACAACTACATTTTAGAGTTTGATGGTACAGAAATTAAAAAACATACTGTTGATGTAGAAAGTGTTGCAAGAAAATACACTGATGCAATAGTTGTTGGCAATAAACTTTATAGTTTACCTTATGGTGAAACTGCTGGACTAAAAACTGTTTTAGTATTCGATACAGAAACTAAAAAAGCAAGTTACTATGATATTGATATTCCAGACTTTGCAAAAAAATATAATGTACAAGTGCTTGTTGATGATACTATAATAGGATTACCTTATGGAGATGAGGATAAGTTTGATAGTAATTGGGGTGTAACTTTTAATGTTAATACTCTAGAAACTAGTAAATTTGATATAGGTATTAATTATGGTGGGAAGTATAGATATAGATGCGGGGTAGCATACAAAGACCGTGCAGTATTTTTTCCAACAGGTACACCTGGTGCACCAATCCTAAGTGTAGGTAAAGACGGATCTATATTAAGGGTAGGAACAGACGGAATGAAAATTTTTGGAAGACCTATTCTACATAATGACTTAATTTATTGTGTGGTATTTGACACTAGAAACCATAAACATAGTGTGGTTACAATTGATGCTTGGTTAAGGGTTTTGGAGATTGCTGAAATATGAAATGTCTAGCACCTTGGCATAGTATTTTGGTACGATTTAATGGTGATATAGTACCGGACGGTGTATATAGAAAACGTTATGGTAATGTGCTAGAAACACCCTTAAACACCGTCTTAAACAGCATTACAGCGTCATACACACGTGAATCTTTTATTAAGGGCCACTTACCACCCGAGTGCGAATCATGTGCTTTAAAAGAAGCCTCTGTGGGTCATAGTAGACGATTATTCTTTAAAGATCTACTTAATCCAATGCTAGAAAATAGCGATAAAACCTATACCAAAAACTTCAATGATATTATGTTTTTGGAATTTAATATGAGCAATATTTGTAATTTAAAATGCCGAATGTGTAATGGCATAAGTTCTAGTGCTTGGGTAAAAGATGAATTAAAACTTGCCAAAATTTCTAAAGATTATGAACGCCCTGTTGATAATCCAGAATTTGGTTATACAAATAAAAGCGAACAAATAATACAAAAATTATTTGCTGATCCTACACCATTTATGAACTTACGTTATCTAAGTATCAAAGGTGGTGAACCTTACATGGAACCTGCAAACAAAACAATACTTAAAAAATTTATAGACTTGGGAGTTGCTAAAAATGTTACACTTGACTGGACTACGAATGGTACGATTGTTGACGAAGAAGTGCAGGAACTTGCTAGACACTATGGCGAAACTAAATGGACAATAAGTTTAGAAGGTACTGATGACTTATATGAATACATTAGGGGTGGAAATAATTTTACATTTTCACAACTAAATGAAAACCTTAAACAGTACAACTTTGATAGAATTATTATTGCTGTAACAGTAATGGCTTATAATATTGCACATTTAGAAAAAATACAACAGTGGTTTGATGCCAATAAAAAAGATAACTGGGAAATATATTTTAAAAATGTAGTCACTACACCTTGGTACTTAAACCCACGTGTTCTTCCTAATACAATATTAGATAAAATTGATTTTAGATTTCCTAATATAAATTACACTAACAATGGGTCTAGTGCTGATACATTTGTACGTTATACTAAAGACTTAGATAAAATTAGGAACACAGATATTTTAAAAGTTTGTCCTGAACTAAACAGTCTCTTTTCTTAAATAGATATCACTTAAACAACCACAAATTTCTTTATTACAAATTACTGTTTCTTGTGGCAAACTAAATTCTTCTAGTGTACCAATAGGTCCACCTTGGAAACATTCTGCTCTATATATTTTGCCCCATTCTATATAAATCATATCTAATCCTGCCCAACACTTCCAACCTCTGTGCCTGTTTAATTTTTTTACAATCATTTCGTTAGCATCTACAGGCCTATCATTATATAGTATATCACCTCTGTGCAAATGACTATCGTCTAGTTTTCTAAAGTATGGCCATTTGCTTATTATTTCTTTTTGCTCATCTGTGTAAACACTAACTTCATTTGTAATATTTTCTCCGCTTGTTTTATCTAAAATAACCTTTGGCCATATTGCTAATCTATCTGTGTTATGATATAGTGTAGATGCAACTTTCTCTGCTTCTTTAAAACCCTCTATATCATTAGGCATCATTAAATTAATTGCAATTTGCATTTTTGTATTATTTGCAATATCTATAAACTTTTTTACATCTGCATAAGCATGGTGATAACTTATTATCATTCCATCTGTGTAAGGATCAATTTCTTTGTAGTAATCTACACTTTGACTTCCGTTGGTTATAAAACTAAACGTATGCCCTTCTTCTTTAATTAGTTTGCCCATGTCTATAAAACGTTTCCAGAATGTAGGTTCACCACCGGTTATTCTGTAACATATTTGCTTATTGTTTAATTTGAAATTTTTAATGAAGTTGCTAACTACGTTCCAGTCTGGTTGTCCACTAGACCCATTATGTAAAAAATCAGGGCAGTAAGAACATCTATAATTGCACTTATTACTTAATGCCCAACTAACTAAAAACCAGTTTTCTTTATCTTTGTTTGCGTATGTTATCTTATTCATTAGTTCATCGTGTTGTTTATAATAATGTCATGTGTGCGTTCTGTTAATTTTACAGTTAAAATTAACGCATACAAACCATCACTAAAACTAAACACAGAATGATCTAATTGGAAGTTAACAAAGTATACAAATCCTGGATCAGGATACATAGGTTTGCCGTCAAGCATATGAACAAAGTTTTCAGGTTTGCATTTTCCAAATACACATAAAAGTCTAAAGTATTCCGGACCTACTCCTGGAAAATCTCTGTGTGGCGGGAAGAAACCTCCAGTATCTACTCTTAATAAATGCACTCTACCTATATCAGGACTAAACGCATCTACTAACTTTGCAAGATCTGGTATTTGTTTATATACCTCTGTAGGTGTTGTAAAGTTTTCTTCCTTCATTTCTACATCATGATACTTTTGCATATAACCAAAACTATTAAGATGATAGTTGTCCATTACATCACCACTGTGGCTAGTTATAGGTAATCCCCATCTGTTGTTTACAGTATCTTTTTTTACGTTATAAGGACACCAATTATCTTTAAACTGTTCTAATTGTTGTAAAACAGTATGTTCATCAATTTTAAATTTTAATTTTGCTGTGTGTCCTAGATTACAAAGACTAGTCCAAAGCAAATGTCTATCTTTTTTATCCATTTATAAATTCTGCTAGTTCTGGAAATGTGTTCTCAAAACTAGTACCTCTACGTTCATCAGTTACAGCCAAATATTCTTTACAAGCAGGTAACTTATGGCTCCAATCTTCCTGCTCCATATATTTAAGCAATCCGTACCAACGTGATGCTCCATATGGATTATTGCAAAACTCATAATTAAATTTTTGTCTGTCAATAAATTTTTCTAATTTATCTTTGACCCAAAGTTTACCTTCTCTAGGTAAAACTCTTACATTTAGATAAGATGGCAAATATACTAAATGCGTTCCAATTATTCCTCCGCCGAAAGGCGTTGGATTTATTTTACTAAATCCTTGATCTAATTTCCATTCAGCAAGTTCATCTATGTAACCTACATTCAATAATTGAACTGCACACGCAACATTTATAATTGTGTTTTGTCCACTTGCGTCATCTAATCTTAACAGGTTATTTTCAATATCTTTCCATTTACTTGGATAACGAATATAGTCATTACGATTACCATAAGCATCTATACTAAAATTAAATCTTACTTCTTTAAACTTACGCCATAAGCCAAATAATTTATCTGGCAATTCTAATCCATTTGAATTATAACGTAAATTAATATTATTTGCAAACCCTTCTTCAACTAAAAATTCTAATATTTTATAATGTTCAGGTATCAGTAAAGGTTCACCACCTGCAAAATATAATTCTTGTATGTGTTGTGCCTGATCTTTCATTGACTGAATAAAACTACCTTTTTGATACCAGGTGTAATCATAACTACTATCCCAACCTTGATCTTTAATCAAATCAGGATTTTTATATTTAGGATATTGTAATTTCCATTCTTTGATCCAACTAGAACTATCATGTGGACTACACATAATACATTTCAACTGACATAAATTTCCTAAACGTAAATCAAAGTATGGAATATTAACAGGTGCTGTACCATCTGCTTTTGTATTTTTTACAAGTTCTTTTAAATCTAAACGTTGTGACCATTCTTTAGTTTCCCACTGACGTTTACTTGTAATGCCACGTTCTTCTTCCGCAAAACATTTACGACAACTTTCTGGTATTTCACCTTTGATCATTTGTAATCTTGTTCTACGCATATGATGACTGTTAAACACTTCTTCAATAGTGTGGTCCCGCAAGTTCATAGCAATACCATCTTGCTTTACAAGTCCTGCTTCTTTATCATCTTCTTTACCTGCACCACTGGCATTAGCAGTACAACAAACTCTAACATCTCCGTTAGGTCGTGTTGCTAAATGTATCCAGGGCAGTGGGCAAAATGTTTTACTCATTTAAGTCCTATAATCATAAATCGTTTGTACTTGGGCAATTCCAACTCACCTTCATACTCTATTGTAGTTAAATTGCTTTTGCGTTTAAATTCATTTATATCAGAAACACAATTTATATGTTCTTCATGCTCATAGTAATTATTACTTTGTAGAACAATTTTAGTATTTTTAGGTATATTATTAAACCATTTTTTATATTGTGCATCAGTTAAATGCTCACAACTTGTATTAATTACAGCATAAGGATTGCTCATACCTAAATAATCGTATTCACACATATCCATAGTTTCTGCAAAAAACTTTCCTTCCATTTCATAACGTTTGTTCATGCTACGTGCAATTTCTTCACACTTAGGATCTATATCTACACTTACAAGTTTTCGTATTCCTAATTCACTGTTTAAAAGCATTGTAGATAAGATACCAAACCAACCTCCAAATATAATAATATCTGCATTTTTAATCTTGGCCTTTTTGTTTAGTTTTTCAACTA
>MDSZ01083790.1_pt1 | contig 10713 bp, 20 predicted proteins | sample 811201 | NCBI WGS metagenome assembly MDSZ01 (sample SAMN05326647, study PRJNA326480) | marine metagenome | isolation source: seawater | place: Indian Ocean: North | collected 2010
AAATAATAAAAAACACCCGCAACGTGTTTATTCCCATGACTGTTTAGTAACAATCCGCATACCGCCCGCAGTTAAGTTTTGCATGTTTTGCATACGTTCTTTATTCTACCAGAGCCTAGGCATAATGTACATATAATTTTCGAATCTACATCATATTTTCCATACTTTACTTTTTTAATATATGAACCTTCTTGGTTGCATTTAAAACATGGTGTTTCGATAATTTTTTGATCGTTGCAAATCATACATTCTATGGATGTTTTTAGATCAGTGCCAAACATTATCAAATCATAAGTTTTACGTCTCTCTTCATCTGAAAGCACTGTGTATGCCAAATTAATTTTTTTAAACATTTCTCCATCATCGGAATAAACATCCGGATGATAGATTTTTGCTAATCTTTTGAAGGCAGATTTTACTTCCCTCTTCGTTGCAGATCTTTCAATTTTTAAAATCTCATAATGGTTTGTATAAAAACCCATTAAGTCTCCCACCATACGTTGGCAACGTCCCAATCGATTTTTTCTGAAATCCAGTCTGGAAGCATGCCCGTACAATCGAAGTCAAACCACTCTCCTTTCTTTCTGCTTTTGTAACTTTTCAAGCGTTGGTGTAGATTCTTCTCCAAATGACCCATGTTTTCAACAACAAGAATTATCTTGAGTTTGTCCGGACAGCCGGTCTGGAGTTGTTTAAGTCTTTTAGGTGGGTTTTTACTTCTACCAATTTTGATTGCGCCGTTCCTGTCAGACTGTATTATGTATAAATGCGACATATATTCCCCTAAGGAATATATTTTATTTTTTTACTCTGCTACAGTAAACTGCCGGGACCATTTTAAATACAGATCCGTCAATAAGAAGATCATACATTAGCTCACAACTTTCAAAGGTCTCTGTTAGTTTAATAACATGTTCATAAGGTCCGCGGAGGACCAGCCCGATATTTGACGGCATACCTTTGTCTTGCGCGTAATCATCGACAACTTTTACAAGCTTTGTACTCATTACCATGACTCCTGTTTGACGCAGTCTCGAGATAGATGTTCTTCAATCGCGCCGTCGCCATCATGCAACACAACAAGCACATCAAAGCTATTTTCTCCTGGGTTTGCCACGCCAAGTAAAGCTCCATATTTTTCACTTATAAAACTCGAGATTTTATCAACAACGGTGCCAAACCCACTTATTGATTCGTCCGCACCGATGGCTTCGTGAAAGAATACTCTGTCCCCAATTTTTATTGTTTGCTTAGTTGTTTCCATCCAGGGTCACCATCAAATTGCTTCGTAGACAATCAATAATTATTTGATTATCATCAATTTTCTTTTGGGTTGTCTCAATTACGTTGCTGTGTTTTGAGTTTTCCTCAGAAATTAAACCAGTGATGCGTGTTGTTTCTTCTACGTAATCCTCCATCATTCTCTCATCCCACACTTCACACCGACGCACTATTTCTATGTTTCCGGTGCTGGATCGGGGATGACCGTTTTCCTGTAGAAAGCTTTTTGGTATTAGAGGTTTTACGATCATATCAGCAATTTGTACCGCGTGTTCATGATCATTTGCAATCACAGCGCCGATCGGTTTGTATCCACATTTAACAGTGTATATTCTCTGGATACCTAGTTCTACGCGTCTACTATTTCCAGACATCGACCTCCATCCGTATGAATAATCCTGTATTTCATTACTACGAAACGTTGAAATGTTTTCTCCCAGCCGATTTGTTTTGTATGCTAAACTCTGACGGCGCCCACGGGATAGGTCGCGATAAGAATATATTCCGTCTTCCTTGAAAAATTGGTTAAAAATGAAACCTCGTAAACCCCAATCAGAATATTGCATTGTAGGTTCAAACCTGGGATCTTTTACAGCACCGGTCATACAACACAAGCTGTACAGCCGCCACCAATCATATGATGTTTTGCAGTAGCTAAGAACTGAAAACTTCTTTTTTGTCATTTTTTTTAATAAGACTTTTAATTCTTTACCTTCTAGATTTCTTACTCCATTTACTTTCATGTGTCCACCTTCCTATTTTCGTCGACGTTTATTTAAATTTACTGAGCGCTTGATCTCTCCATCAACAAGGATATCGTACCCGACACCATGTGTTGTTGGTATTGGACCTTCCAAGATTATAGCCGGTCTGTTCTTATAATATGCAATGTCGCCGGCAGTGAATTTTGGATTTTCCATTTCTCGCAGTTTTCCAGCTACTGATTTAAAAAGCTTTTCGACAGTTCGTTCATCAATAATAGTAACGTCACCAGCCACCCAGGCCCTTGCACGCGACATAGCCCTCCATCCTCCCGGATGAGTTTCCCAATATGTTCCGCTGTAACATACATAGCAAGACACAGCCAACTTAATTCGTTCCGTCATTTCATCGGAAGGACGCCAGTAGGTGCCCTCACGGATTGTTTGCGCCTTAAATATAAGGGCATCACACCATGCCTTTTGCTTTTCAGACAACTCCCATCCACGCATGAGTTTGCCCCTAAACTCGAGCAAAACATCTGATTTTTCAATACCAGGTGTTTCAATAGCCTCATCTATTTTTGCGATATATTCAAGATCGCCCTTTGGTTCTGGAACGCCATCGGCTATTACTTTATCAAGGAAGGCTCGTCGACGAGGTGAAAGCGCTTTTTTTCTTTCGAGCATGCTTTTCATTTGTCGGGCAAAATTACATACACGATCGGTACCCAAACCAGCTTCTTCATACTTGCTAATCAGATCAACGGTTTGGGCTAGTCTCAGTTCACGAGATTTTCTAGGCATTATTTATACTCCTGTTGTTTCGTACATATATAATTTAACCTTTCAACGTCGTCTCTACACAGCTTTCTTCTTTTTTTGCTTTTTTATTTTTTTATGTATCGATGCGGTTTTTCGCCTTAAGCTCTTTTCAACTAAAAACAACCCTTCCGCAGTTAAGACCCATCGGCAACGATTTACTTTTCGCCAATATCTTGGTACGTACCCGCGATGAGATCGACCTTCGTTCATTTGAAAATATGAAACATATGAATGTTTGGTATTAAAATTTTCATTTAAGTCCTTATTCTTATAGATCCATAAAGCTCTACGAACTTCCGATGCTGATGATCCAGGATACTCAAATAAATAGGTTGCAATGAAAGAAAGGTTGTTTATTTTCTTTTTCTTTCGTGGCATTACCTGTTCCCGTGTAGTGAGAGATAGTGTTGAACAGCCCGTTCCTTACCTTTGGCTTCGATAACACAGTCAATATCATGACCATGTGTATTGATATAGTTGTCGACAAGTATACTATGCGCTCTGTATACTGCTTTAGGATTATCCTTCTGGGCTGTTTCAGAGTAATGGGTAGTTGGCTTTACATCTCCCCATGTTGATATTGCCAACTCAAGGGCGGTCTTTTCATCGTCATCGCCCGGGTGAATAGCATGATGATGATAATCAAACACTACAGGTATGCCGGTGTGTGGAAAAACTTTTTCAACAAGTTCCCGAACAGTATAAAGATTGGGACGATCGTCGTTTTCCAGCGTCAGTCTAGACGTTACTGCTGGGGATAGCCTTTTGTAATTTTGTATAAACCGTGAAATGGCCGCCTCTTTGTCGCCATAGGCGCCGCCCAAATGAATATTGATTTTAGCATACCGAGAACGTGGTAGATTCATTGCGTCCATAATCTGGCCGTGCACTTCTAGTTCGTGGATGGATTTACTAATGGTTGCTGGATTCTTCGAAGCCAACACCGTAAAAGCACCCGGGTGGAATGACAAACGTTGTCCAGAATCGCGCGCGTACGCACCTACCGCTGCCAGCTTAGACTTGCATACTTCCCAGTTAGGAAGGTCTTCTAGGTTGTATTCTGAGCACCAGGGCGCCATGTCTGAAGACATTCGGTAAAGAGAAAAGCCATTTTTTGTATTCCAGCGTAAAATATCGTAAAGATTATCAATGTTGGTTTCGAAAAGCATTCCAACATGTGGCAAGCCTTTTTCTAGAAAGGTTGCCTTACGGCAAGTGCGCGCTGGGGTGTTTTTTTCTGTTTCTGAAAGATGCATGTTGATACATGCGTAGCCTAAATTGAGATTTTGTTGCATAGTGATACGTCCAGTGTAAGTTTTTTTTGTGTTTTGCACTTATATAATATAATTAGTAATTGATTAATTTACACGGAATTGTAGCATGAAACACAACTTAAATTTTGACAACGAAAGGACACTAAGATTGTTAATCCGAGAAATGTTATATGAAGCATGCTGGAAAAGCCACAAGCAAGTCGGATTCAAAATGAAAGGGAAAGGCGCAAAAAAGAGACGTGTTCCGAACTGTGTCCCAAGAAACGAAACTGATTTACATGAACTTGATGAGTTTGATGAAGCAAAAAAGAAAAAATTAGACAAAGATAAAATGAAGTGTAACAAGCCGCAAAGAGCTGCAGCAGGTAGTCCAAAAAAGAAAACCGTAAAGGCGTGCAAAGACGGCAAAGAGAAAATTATACACTATGGGCATCGCGGGATGCAGCACTTTAGTCAACACAAAGATCCTAAAAGGCGAAAAAGCTTTAGGGCTAGACACAAGTGTGATTTAGAATCAACCAAAAAGAACAAACTTTCAGCAAGACATTGGGCTTGCAAGGATCTTTGGTAATGCCATACAAAACAGTAAAACAGAATTGCACCAGATCAGATGGGAAAAAAGGGAAATACGTCCTAAAGTACAAACCGAAAAGCCCGACTAAGAAAAAGAAAGACAGTCAAGGTTTTGTAAAGGCTGGATGTCACACTTCCAAAAAAGGCGCCACATCACAAAGAGCTGCTATTGAGGGTGGGCCCAGAGAAATGGACGATAAAATGTTAGATGAACTCGAGAAGCAAATCAACGAAATGATTGAGGGACCTTCCAAAGATTCATCTGGCCATTTAAAACAATACGATGCACCAGAAGGATCCAAGCGGGATAAACAGCTTGATCAAACAAAAGAAGATCTGAAAAAAGCAAAAAAACTTAGAAAACAAGGGAAGGCTGGAAAAGCGAAAGAACTTGAACAACGTGCATATAACAGGAGAGAAAGAATGGAAAAGAAGGAACGCAAAAACGAAGCTTTACTTCGGAGCCTAATACGCGGCATGTTAATTGAAGCTGCCAAGAAAAAGAAAAAAATCAAAATGTCTGCTAAAACAGAAAAAGCACTTAAAAAGAAGGCAGACTCAAAAGGTTATACACTTGGATCCTTAAAACAAGAATACAATAAGGGATTAGGAGCGTACTATAGTTCAGGCTCGAGAAAAGGAATGTCACCACATCAATGGGCCATGGCTCGTGTGAACTCTGCAATGGAAGGCGGAAAGTCATGGGCAGTCGTAAAAAAATCAAAAGCTAAAAAGAAGAAGTAGTAATAACTATATATTTATTAGTGCACAGGAGTCCGTAAATGAACACATATACAGTCGAATATGACTATCTTAACGAAAGGCAGCTTAGATCATACATCAGAGAATCGATAATCTTTGAGTATAACGATATTAAGCGAATCAGGGCATTTGACCCATTGATGTTTGATATCATCAACGAGGGGCCCCAACTATTAAACGAGTTTTTAGGTGGGTTGTTCCGAGGCGCAAAGGAAATGATATCAGGTGGTATCAGCGGATTTATCACACCCATTAAGAAAAAAGTGGGAGGATTCATCGCAAAGAAACTCGGGTTGAATCAGGATGGCCTTGGTAGGAAAGCAATTGTTGGATTCTTTGAAAAAACCGGTGTAAAGGATATGTTCAATATCATTAGAGGCAAGGCCGGGTGTGGCAAACTCTTAATAAAATTTACACAAGGTTTAGTTAAACTAATTGTCAAGGATATTCCTAGACTTTTTGGAGCTGATCCGGAAGGTGCATTTGTGACTGGACTGCAAAAAAGATTTGGAGATCCGGTCAACGACATGGCGCAAAAACTAGCGACGTTTTTATGCAGCGTCAAGTGGGGCGAGCTTCTACGTTCTATTCCAGGATTTGGTTTAATCGCAAGATTTTTACCAGGCGGAAAAAACGCTGGTCAAAAAATGGACGACAAATCAGTAACTGCCGTCTTTACCGAGCTTCCAAAAGATGAAAAGCAACAGTTTGCAAAAGCCGCGAAAGGCGCAGATGCAGATTTGAAACTATAGACTATTCTGTCTCTTTTGGATAGTATACATATTCAATATAGTTTCCATCTGGATCTTTTATATAAACGAATTGGCTGCCATCCCTATGGCGGCCGATTTTTTTATTGTTTGGAAAACACGTTGGGTCTGTTATTTTTATTGCCCAATGAGGAGGGTGTTGCTCCGGAAGAGTAAGTGCTAGCTTAATGCCAGCAATCTCCAGCATTGCCCATGATTCATCACAATACGCAACAGTTGCTTTTAAATTGTTTTTATACCACTCAACTGATTTAGATATATCAGAAACCTGGATTGCGATGTGATCTAATCCGTTCATTCTACATAACCTTCAAGTTGGTCGACCAGATCTTCATGTGCTTTAATTCTCATTTTCATTTCATCAAGCAATATCGTACTACTAATCTCTGGTAACAAATCGACTTCATAAACCAGTCTTGCAATTAACGTTCCCGCTATGTCGTCAGTTGAAAGTTCGGTAAGTGTTAACAAACTGTCTAGTGATTGTACTGAATCAGCTATGACGTCTTCAGCGGCCGGTTTTTTATTTTTCAGAAACGGGGTAATATCAATTACTTCAGCCTCTGTTTTCTTTTTTTTGTTTTCAGAATCTTTGCTGTTTTTTGGCGGCATTATCGATACCTAGTTTTTTGTTAATAATATCCCCGATCTTTATGTTCTTTCCTCTACGTCAAGTATATCAAGGTAGGCAACTATCTTGGAGGTTGGCCAATCTTGCGCTTCAAGCTTCGATGCAACGTCAAACAGAAATTCTTTTTCATATTTTCCGCTGGCCAATAATCTTTCGATAATGTTGTCCATAGTTTCTAGCAGTTTTTTTGTTGTATATTCATCATACCTACGTTTGAGGTAGTTGATCATTCTTATTCGTTCCATCATACGGCACACCTAAAAAATTATAGAACTGCGCCTCCTTTATCTTGTGGACGGACTCAATCATAAGCCTTTCCACGGAAGTCAGTTCTTCGTCTTTGAGTTTTTCCTCAATATCCATTAGTTCTTCAATTTGTTCTTGTAACAAAACTGTACGCAAAAAATTCATTTTGGACTTGTGCGAACTTATAACTGCTTTATCAAGCGGGCCGAGATGTTTTCTACCCGCAAAGATGGCTAGTGGATTAGACATGATAACCTCCGTTTTTTAACTCTCTTTTTCTTTTTCTATCGGCAATCATTTGCTTGCGTCTGATTCTTTGAATCTTCCACATAAGACTGCGCTGCTTTTTCTTTTCCATTCGATTGATATACAATACTCCATCTAAATGGTCTATTTCATGTTGCAATCCGCCGGCGAAAGGGAAGCCGGCTTCAATAGTTTGCATTTCTCCATTCTCGTCGAGAAACTTTACAACACAATTTTCTTTTCTTTTAACCCGACCTTCGACACCGGGGATACTTAAACAGCCTTCCCGCCATTCGATTACTTCCCCAGATGTTTCAATTACAGGGTTAATCATCACCAGGTATTCCGGATTATAACTAGAAGGGAAAGGATTATCGACTTTAAAGCTGCTGGGTTTTATTACAACAACTCTTTTGTGTTCTCCTATTTGGGGTGCAGCTAACCCAGCTCCAAACATCACCCTACACGTATCAATTAGATCATTGACAAGACTTTTCAGGTCATCATCAAACTTAGTTATAGGCAAACTTTCCTTTTTAAGCTTAAGGTTTGGATGTGTTAAAACTTCTCTGAGCATTATTTACTTTTCCTTGTTGAAGTTTTTCTCGTAGTTGATTTCCTTGTCGTCCTTGGCTTCGCAGCTGCTTTTTTGGTGGTTGGCTTCCGAGCCGGTTGCTTCTTTGGAATTGGCGGAAAAGCAACGGCATATGCCGCCTGAAAAGTAGCTTTTTCAGGGGAGGGATCGATCTCTCGATCCGCACATACAGCCTGCAGCTGCTCATAATTCTCAATGTTGTTTGCTAAAATAAATTTAACTAAATCAATATTTCTTCTTTTACTGTAATATTCCCAACTAGGCATCGGGCGCCTCCATGTATAAAACGATTTCTTTTGCTGATGTTTCTAGCATATCTATAATTATACCACCAATATTTTCTCCATAAACTTGTTTGATATGGTTTCCGACGCCGGATTTGAATTCTTCCCACGTCGGATCATTGGCCAAACTAAGTTTATTTAAAAAATCTGCAACATAATCACAAACAAGGTTTGCTTCATCTTCATCCCAGTCGCATGCCTCAAGTAATGCTGTCTGGTACGACAAATTTTTTAAACCGTTTCTCGCTATTTCACCAAGCATAGCTTTTTCTCACGCATGAGAGTCGCAATGGCGTCTTGAAACCCAGGGTCTGCAGCAAGACTGTCAACGTTTCTTTCGGTGTGTTGAGCTAGAGGTTCAGCAATCTTCCGCATTGCTCGAAGAAAATAATTTCGTGCGGTGGCGTGGTTCATTTTTACGCCGCCATCCGTCATTTTTTCAGCAATTTCTCTGTAACCATAACCGTTAGTACCAGTTACGGTTGCGTATCCGTTTTCAGATTTATGTCCTTTTGGCATACTCATATTAAGCTCCTTTGTTTAATTTTGATAGTTGTTTTTCAGTAATTGGAAATGAAGCCGAGTTTTCATCTGATTCTTCGATTCCAAATCTTAGACGCAAGACCATCTCTTCTTGCTTCGTAAGAACGCCAAACCCAGATTTAATCAGACCAATTAGGATATCCTGGTCTATATTATCCTCATGTGATGTTGAATGCTCATCTGGAATAATCTCTGCATAAGTTCTTCCATCAAAACCCTTGATTGGTGCATCGATGTTAACAGGCCATTGCATACCCCTACGAATTGCACCAACAGCATCCTTGGTCATTCCGAGCAGTTCAGCAACCTCTGAGTCTTCTGGATAAACACCAAACTCTTCATGATACTCTTTTCTAAGATTATCAATCTTCCATATGGTGTGTCTTGACCCTGCAGGGAATTTAATATGTGTTCCCTGTGATGCAATATATCGTCTAATTGCTTGCCTAATCCACCAAACAGCGTATGTGGAAAACTTAAATCCTTTTCGCCAGTCAAATCTATCGACTGCTTTAATAAGTCCGACATTTGCTTCCTGCGAAATGTCTTCCATCGGCAGACCCGATTTTCGATATTGATTTGCGATGGAAAGTGCAAGACGTAGATTACACGTAATCATTTCATCCCGGGCACGATTATCCCCATTTTCAATACGTTGTGCTAGCGATCGTTCTTCATCAGAAGAAAGCAATCGATGTGTTACTCTTCTCATTTTACCCCCAAGGTTAAATTAAAATATAGTGAAAGATTATAATAGTAATTTAATCACCACGCAGCAAAGGTACACAGATTTTTTTAAAATAAATTAATTTAAATCGTGCATTGCGCATGCGACACTTAAAAGATTATCGGCCGCGGACACCGCATGTCTTAAGGCTGATATCAACACAAGAGTTGGATCGATGACTCCCATTTTTTTCATGTCTCCAAATCTTCCGCACCGTGCATTATATCCATAGTCAAACGCTTTCTTTTCTAACACCTTTTCAATCACGACCTCTGGCACTGCACCAGAGTTTTTGACAATCTGTGTAATTGGCATCAAACAAGCTTTTTTTAATATTTTATAACCAACATGAAGTTCCTCATCGTCGGGTAGTGATATAGAATTAGCAACCCGGGCCAAAGCCACACCTCCGCCTGGAACTATACCATTTACCACTGCTGCACGCGTGGCATATAAAGCGTCTTCAACCCGGTCTTTTCTTTCCCTTAGTTCGGCTTCTGTGGCTCCGCCGACTTTAATAATTGCTACCCCAGATGCCAATCTTGAGAGGCGTCTTTTGAGGGCTGCATAAGTCGATTCATCGATACCCGGTGCAGTCTGTGCTGTCCTTATTTCATCTTTTCTTTTTTCAATTAATTCAATCTGTCCGGCAGGGTTTACGATAATAGACTCTGTTTTTGTTATCGTTATTTTTGCAGCTGTTCCTAAATCTGCAAGGCACAGTTGAGACAAGTCATCAGACGCGTTATATGATTTGGTGTTTAATAATATTGCAAGATCATCTAGAGCGCCCAATCTGTTTTGCCCAAATTCTGGTGGCCTAATTGCGCACACCTTAAGGTTTCCCTTTGTGGAATTAACAACCAATCCATTTAATGCTTCTCCCTCTATGTCGTCTGCAACGATCACCAACGGAGCTGATGATTGATGAGCTTCTTCCAACAGGGGCAATATTTCACGCAATGTAGTAATTTTCCTGTTTGCTAGCAGGATTTTTGGATTAATAAGTTCGCATGAATTTTTTGAGTTGTTGTTAATAAAATATGGACTTATGAAACCACGATCGATTCTTGTGCCGGCAACTTTTTCTAAGCTTGTCTTAAAACCTTTTGCTTCTTCAACCGTGATTATTCCATCACGGCCTACGGCATTCATTGCATTAACAAGATATTCACCTATCTCAGTTTCACCGTTAGCTGATATAGCGCCAACATGCACTATTTCTGAATCAGTGGAAATAGATGAAGAATGTTTTTTG
>MDSZ01041781.1_pt1 | contig 10712 bp, 10 predicted proteins | sample 811201 | NCBI WGS metagenome assembly MDSZ01 (sample SAMN05326647, study PRJNA326480) | marine metagenome | isolation source: seawater | place: Indian Ocean: North | collected 2010
CCCCAGTCCGCGGCCGCATCCCTTGGGTTATGCGATGGCGCGTTTTTGTACTCATACCGGTCGATAATTCCTAACCTGAAATTTTCTATTCCCTCAAATCGTAGTTCTCCTTCTGCTTCCTGAACAAACAAGTTAAAAATATCAAGGGAATTTCTGTCAACGCCAAAAGAGATCGAGTGACCGCCAAGCTGGTAATTTCCTCTGATAGAGAAAAAATCAGCTTGGTAATTAAGCTCATTGGCACTTCGGCTATCATCTCCTCCGAGATACACATCTACATCATCGAGTTCAATCCGGATTTCGCCAAAGTCCTGACCTAATGGCCGGCCAGTCCCGCCGACGGATAGCTGTCTGTTTTGAAGATCCACATATCCAATTCGTATTTCAGTAGAGAAAGCATCGCTCCACTCTGAAAATAATGTTGCTGTATAAGCGTCCAATTCAGCACCGCGCTCGTAGCAATGGTTTGAGAACCCTAGCCTGCCGGTGTTACCTCTACCTTCACAAACCATGGTAAATCCATCGTTGTAGTTGTAGAAGAAAGACAATCTATGATCATCGTTAATATACCAATCAAGTTTTGCTGTAATTTTCTCGTCTTCGTTATCAAACGCCGAGGGAATGAAACCAGGATCATACTGGTAGATGTCTCTTGAAATCTGGGCGATCTCATCAATTTCTGCCTGAGTCACAGCGACTTCAGAAATGGCGCCCGATCCTTGAGGTCCTTTCTCTTGCAAATCAACTCCTTCTTGCTTTTCGTAAGTCACAAAGAAAAAAAGCTGGTCTTGCAGAATGGGTCCGCCAAAGGTAAAACCGTAACGGTCTTTATCGTAATCTCCGACCGCAACATCCTCTCCCTCCAAGGAGTCTCCAGTTAAGCTGTCGCTTGTCATATCGTACCAAACTGAACCAGAGAATTCGTTGGAGCCAGACTTAGTAACGGCGTTGATATTACAAGCGGTAAAACCACCGTACCGCACATCGAAAGGCGCGATCTCTATCGCAACTTGGGAAATAGCGTCGTAAGAATAAGGCATTCTCTCAGTCGGATACCCATTGGAGTTCAATCCAAACAAGTCATTTAAGGCGACTCCATCGACATTCAAGCTATTGAAGCGCGGATTCTTACCCATACATTGGACAGGGTTAATTTCTGCCCTACCCTCATCTACATAAACTCTCGGATCAATTCGAAGGATGTCTACAATATTTCTGTTAATTGCGGGGGCAGACTCGAGCGTTTCTAGTCCAAAGACTGCATTAGGCCCAGGCGCTACTTGTGAGTCAATTCTTCGTCCTTGAACGACCACCTCTTCAACCAACGACGCTATATCTAGAGAGACGTTGCTAGTTTGACCTAACACGAGGCTCAAGTCCTTGATTGAGTCAGTCGATGTGCCACGTGTCGCAGTGACAGTATAGGTTCCATCCACCGGCAGATTTCTAACCAAGAAACTCCCTGATTCGTTGGTCGTTGCCGACCTCTCTCTCCCCGTATTCTCATTTCTAACAATTACAGTCGCGGAAGAAACTGCTGAACCCGCTTCAGTAACATTGCCGCGAATCGAAGAAGTAATTTCAAGCCCGAAGGCAACCGATGAGATCACTGTGAAAAAAAAGAAAAAACTTGTATACCGTAATAAACCTGAGATGGTTTTTTGCATCGAATGACTCCCCATTTGAGTTTAAAGCCAAGGCTGAATATTGAAAATTGTAAGAATAAACGTCTGCTGTAAAATCTGCTGTAAAATTTGTACTAAGACTGCATCAAATTTCAGTAGAAGTGAACGGAAAATTTTAAAATATTTTGGGACGCCCCAACTTCGCCCATTTGCACAAAAAAAGGAAGCGAATACTCCCCAAAAAAGGGATAAGAGATTTACTGAGCGGCGCATTCCCCCATTTCTCTTATAAAATTCTCTGACAGTTTTGCTGCTGACTTATCAGGAAACTGCTCAACGACTTGAGCAAGAAGAGTTTTCGCTCTCTGGCAGTCTCCCAAAGCGTAATGTACCTTACCCAAAGCAAAGGCCGCATCGGGAACTTTCGAGTGTTTCGGAAAATAACTGATGACTTGCGCCAATGATTGCCTGGCTCTTTGGAGATCAGGGTCTATTTTTGCAGCATAAACCTGTCCCAACCAATAATACGCATTAGCTACAAGCTGGCTCTCTGGAAAACTTTGAATAAAATTGTTGAGTTGATCAACCGCCTGTTCATATTGGCGATTCCGAATCAACTGACGGGCTGTGTCGTAGAGTTCCTTCTCTCCACTGAGTTCAAAGTCTGGCAAGGCCTCGCTAGGCTGCTCTTTCAACCCTATGCCTTTTTCATCTGTCCTACCCTCTACCAGTAGATTTTGAAGCCGGTCGTCCAGCTCCAAATATCTATCGTCCGCCACAGCTTTCTGACGCTTAATTTCATAGTCCAGATTCTCAATTAAGCCTCTGAGCTCCATCACCTCCTGTCGCAGGAGTTGAATCTGATATTGGCTCTCAGTGTCTATACTCTCAGCATACACAAACCAGTTGGCAGAGAGAAACCAAATACTAGCGCCCCGAATTACGATTTGAGCCAAACAGCGTAACCTACCACTTTTACGAAAAGACAAGGCTATAATCTAACGGTAGACTAATTCTACCCTCCGATTTTTTGCCCAACTGCTCTCATTTTTTCCGGATACTATCGGCTTTTCCTCCCCGTAACTAATGACTTCTATCTGTGAGTTTGAAGCGCCCTGAGAAACTAAGTATTCCCTAACGGCATCGGCCCTGCGCTCTCCGAGAGCCAAATTGTACTCTCTTGTCCCCCTTTCGTCGGCATGGCCTTCCAACCGAAGTCTCAGATATCTATCGCCCGCCAGCGCTGAAGCATGCTTGTTCAATTCAGCGTGCCCTGCCCTACGAACTATTGCCTGATCAAAGTCGAATAAAAAGACGCCCACAAGGGTCTGCGAAGCACCAGACTTATCTCCTGAATCCACGACCAATTTTCCGGCCTCGACACGCGGTGCGGCTGGTTCATAGATCTCTTGTACTGCCGTTTCTTCAATTAAATTCTCTGTGGATTCGGAATATTCTGGTCCCTGACTTGCACAACCGATTAGCAAAAATGCCGGTATGGCTACCCCAAAAAACCTCTTTGCTCCTTGAAAATTCATTTTTTCGCTCCTATATACTCACCCGACCACGAATGTGGAATGAAATTAAACCACAAATTACCGGAAGTTTTCACTAAACAAACAAAATATTGCGCAAATTGAGAGAGATTTAATTAAAAATCTTAAATATCTTTTTCTTATTCGGTGACCAAGCAGGCTCTCGAACGTCTCCTGAGGACGAAGGTAGATTAAACTTTACTAAGCCATCTACCGAAACCGTAGCAAGAATACCCTCCCCATTTTTTTGCGTAGCATAAATGACAAGGCTCCCATTTGGAGCAACACTCGGAGATTCATCCAGAGAAGTTTCAGTCAAAACATCCAACATTCCTGTTTGAAGATTCAGCATTGCAATGTGGAAAACGCCATCCCTTCGATGAACCATGACTAAAGCACTCCCATCTTTAAGCAGACTCGCTTTCGCATTATAATCACCTTCGAACGTAAGCCTTTGGATCTGGAGATCCTCTAAACGCAACTGATAAATTTGCGGTTGGCCTCCTCTGTTGGACGTAAAAATGATGGATTCTCCATCAGCACTCCAGCTGGGCTCAGTGTCTATCCCGTAATGACGGGTAACCCTGCGGAGATCTCGAGTTACTAGATCTAACAAATAGATATCTGGATTCCCGTCTTTTGACAAAACCAAAGCCAAGGTCTTTCCGTCAGGAGAGAATGATGGGGCTCCATTCAAACCTGCAAACCTAGTAAGCACCTCGCGTTTATCGGTCGAGAGATCGTGGAGGAAAACTCCAGGCCTTCCGTCTAGCTCGAAAGACACGTACGCCACTGAGCCAGAATCCGGAGACCAAGTGGCTGACAATATAGGTTCTTTTGACTCCCAAATCCTTCTAACGCCCCAACCATCCGAGTCGGCGATATTCAAGGCGTATAAACTTTCACCATCAACTGATTTTTCTGCGGTCACGTACATTATTTGAGTGGAAAAAGATCCCTCTATTCCAGTAACGACCTCAAATATCTGATCGCTAACATAATGCGCCATATCTCGTAACTCTCTAGGCAATCCATTAAGTGTCCTGCGACGCACTATCGCTGCCTTAGCCACGTCATAGATCCCGAAATGCATCTTTACCTCAACTTCGTTAGGTTCAAGATATCCGTAGACTAGATACTCCGCCCCTAGCATGCGCCAATCGCGCACAAAGATCTCTGACTCGTTTTCGGGAAAGCTGAGCATATTTTCTTTTTTTAGAGGCTCAAATCGACCAGATATTCTTAAATCATTTGCAATAATTTGGTCCAATTCTGCCGGGGAGCTTCTTTTCCCCTTCCATGCAAATGGCACCACCGCTATTTTCACAGCTCTATCTAGGCCCTGAGTAATCTCGATTCTCAACTCGCCGTTAAGGGACAAAAATGGATAAAAACCGAAAAGATATATAAATAAATTCAACAAATTCTTTTTGGTCATATTTACAATCTCAGATCATCAGGGCGGAAAAGCAGGGTGAATTCTCGAAAGTTTTTTTCAAAAAGGTAATTATCTTCGGGGACTGGAAGGTTGCTCGCTCTAAAAACTGCCCTGACGGCTGAATTATCGAATGCTTCGTTTCCGCTGGACTCTTCAACACTGGCTTGCAAAACTTCACCCGTGGGCAACAGAACCACGCGCAAAAGACAACGCATCCCATTTCTAGCGGTTGGTGGTCTGGACCATTTTCTCACAATCCGATCTTGTATGTCGGCCACAAAAGCGAGCAACTGATCTCTTTCTGTTTTTGCTTCCCAAAGCCTCTCCTCGTTAAGCAGAGCCCTGTCCAGATCTGAAAGAAAATCCGTAGGCATTTTATCGTTTCTCCTTTTCTCTCCTGCTACTCCTAGGGATTCAGTTGTTGCGGTCGCATTTGAAAGTGCTTGATGCTCGCTAACAATCTCTTTTCCAATTTTTTTCTGCTCAGCTTTATCGGAAGCTTCCTTAAGTTGCCTAGCTTGAGGGATCTCTTTCTCTTCCTTTCTATTGTTCTTTTCTTTTTTACTTTGGAGGTCTGCTAGGGGATATAGCTCGGCTTTTATGTAGTAATCCTGCTTTCCGGTTAGAGATATTTGCGGGCTATCACTACTAAACGAAAGTAGGAACCCGACGCACAAGTGAATGGCCAACGCAAATACGAAGCCAAAAAAATAAATATTATAACTCGCAGTTCCTCTAGCCACTCACCACTACTCTTTTATTCCCGCGGAGGTTGGGTTACCAAACCTACGCCAGATGCCCCCGATTGACGAAGCACTTCCATTATCTCAACGATCTTGCCGTATGAAAGTGACTTATCGCCCTCAATTAGTACCTTAATATTTGGATTAGCGTCGAGGATTTTTTTTGCGTCTTCAGAAATATCACTTAACGTGGTTGGAAGACCTTTTTGACCGATATTCATGTATATTGATCCGTCTCGGCTAATCGCAACGAGTAGCGTTTCGAATTCGTCTCTGATGGTGATTGGCTCGGAGGTCGCCTGTGGCAACTCTACTTTTATTCCTTGAGTCATGAGAGGTGCCGTAACCATAAAGATAACCAACAAGACAAGCATTACATCAATGTACGGAACGACGTTTATTTCTGACATTGGCTTTCTGCGATAAACTTTACGCATATTCAAATCTTCTGGCTTGCCCGCGACAATATACTGCTAAATTCCTCAGTAAACGCTTCAAATCGATTCATTATTATTTCAACTTGGGCGGAATATCGATTATAAGCTATGACCGCAGGAATTGCCGCAAATAAACCGATCGCGGTTGCTATTAAAGCTTCAGATATGCCAGGTGCAACTACTGATAGAGATGCTTGATTAACGGTTGCCAAACCTCTGAAGGAATTCATAATGCCCCATACTGTTCCGAAAAGACCGATGTAAGGACTGGTGGAACCGACCGTAGCAAGGAAAGACAAGTGAACTTCGAGTCGCTCCTCTTCTCTTGCTAGAGCTACCCGCATAGCTCGCTGAACATTTTGCATGACTCTATCAGCATCATTAGCGGCCTGTGCATTGGAGCGAGTATATTCTTTAAAACCAGACACAAAAATATTTTCGACACCAATTTGTTCTAGTTCTTCCGAGCCTAACTCGCGAAAAAGCTGGCCAAGGTCTTTTCCAGACCAAAATTCATCCTCAAAACGTAACGCTTCATTACGAATAGCTGACAAGGCAAAACCCTTCTGGAAGATCATTATCCAAGAAATAAACGAAGCACTTACCAATACAGCCATTACAACCTGAACTACAACGCTGGCATTGAGAACTAAATAAAAGATGGAAATTGGCTCGTTCAAAAAAATCTCCTTTAGGAATCATCGCTCTGAAAGATCACTTTATTATCCGGCTTTTTAGTCAGGCCAAAGTGCTCATATGCTAGTCTAGTGGCCTCCCTTCCACGCGGAGTTCTTGCTATAAATCCTTGTTGCATTAAAAAAGGCTCGTAAACATCCTCTAAAGTATTCCTTCCCTCCCCAACTGTAGCGGCAATACTCTCGATGCCAACTGGTCCACCATCATATTTTTCGATTATAGTTAAGAGTATCCGTCGATCCATATGATCAAATCCATTCGCGTCAACTTTCAATAAGTTTAAAGCATGATTAGATATATTTTTCGTCACGATACCCTGTCCTTCTACCTCTGCATAGTCTCTGACTCGTCTTAAAAGTCTGTTCGCTATTCTGGGAGTCCCTCGAGATCTCACTGCTATCTCTTTCGCTCCTCCAGGCTCACAAGTAATCCCCAGCAAACGAGCAGACCTGACAACGATTGAAGCCAAATCCTCAACTCGATAAAATTCTAAACGTTGCGCGATTCCAAACCTGTCTCGCAAAGGAGAAGTGAGTAGGCCTGTTCTGGTAGTGGCTCCAACCAACGTAAAGGGAGGAAGATCGATCTTTATCGATCTAGCCGCCGGGCCTTCGCCGATAGTCAAATCGACCTGAAAATCCTCCATCGCGGGATACAAAACTTCTTCAATAGCAGGCGAGAGCCTGTGTATTTCGTCAATAAACAGCACGTCGCCTTCAGATAGATTAGTTAAAGCAGCTATCAAGTCTCCCTTTTTTTCAATTATTGGTCCTGCGGTTGCCTTTATATCGGCGTTCATCTCGTTTGCGATAATATTAGCCAGCGTCGTTTTACCCAAACCAGGGGGCCCGAAAATTAGGGTATGGTCGAGGGGTTCCCCCCTTTTTCTTGCGGCGCTTATGAACAACTTCATCTGCTCCGCTACCTCCGGCTGGCCAAAATACTCGTTGAAACTCGATGGACGAATACTTGAATCCTGACTTTTTTCAGAGTCATCGTCCTCAGGGGAAAAGATTCTATCTTCCTCAATCAAGATTATCTCCGTCCAAGCTCTTTAAGTGCTGCTTTTATCAAAACTTCCAAATCCGCTGATTCGACTTTAATTCGACTAACTGCTAAATCGACTTCTTGGGGTTTATACCCCAAATTCAATAGGGTTCCTTCAAGGTCAGATAGCACATCCGAAGAAATTTTTGATCTGTTTTTCTCTCCTGAGGCTCTTTCGAAAATCATTTTATCCTGTAATTCTATAATTAGTCGTTCAGCTGTCTTTTTCCCAACGCCAGGCAAAGCCGTAAGGATTTTTAGATCTTTGTCCCTTATCGCAAGGGAAAACTGATCTTCTCCAAGACCAGACAAAATACCAATAGCAAGTCTTGGACCAACACCATTTATCTTAATCAACGTTTGAAACAATTTTTTTTCCGATGCCTCTTTAAAACCAAACAATATCTGCGCATCTTCGCGCACGATAAGGTGTGTCTCTAAAGTGACAATATTGTCTAACTCAAATGAATTAGCAGTAAAGGACGAAACTTCAATCTCATAACCCACACCATTAACATCCAGTACCAAAGTGTTCGAATCTAATGATAGAACTCTCCCTGTAAGACGAGCAATCAAGCTTTATCTCCCTTTTGATAATAACGGCCTCGCCTAAAGACAAAAGTCTTATCTTTGCCGTTTATTAATTCCAAAGAAAAATGCGTGTGGATATGACAGATTGCTACACCCAAGGCATCTGCAGCATCTTCTTTAGGCGTTTCAGATAAGGCTAGTAGCGACTTAACCATCAACTGAACTTGCTCTTTTGTAGCGGAACCGGTTCCAACTACAGCTTGCTTAATTTTTCGAGCTTCATATTCACTCAAGATTGCGCCTTGCTTTGAACCTGCGATGATGGCTGCTCCTCTAGCTTGGCCCAGTTTTAAGGCGGATGGAGCCGATTTTGAAACAAAGATTTTTTCTACTGCAAATTCTGTTGGCTGATATTTTCGCACGATCTCACTTATGCCATCGTAAATAAGCCCGAGCCTCTCAGCGAGATCTTTTTGTTCAGTCACTATGATTCGACCGCTCGTAATGTACTTTAATTTTCCAGACGAGCTTTCGATTAGCCCATACCCTGTAATTCTTGAACCTGGATCAATTCCCAGAACAATAGCCATAAGATTAATAATTTATGTTTTTTTGTATACTATCACACTAGAAAGAGCCAATTAGTGGTAGAAGAGCAGATCCCAAAAGTGCGGGCAGAAGCTAGCCAGAAAAACCCTCAGAAAACTCGCCGTTGCAATGAACTGCCGTTACGTCATCAAGATCTTCTAGAGAATCTAATAAACCAAGAACTTTTATGCTCGTTGCATGATCTAACGAATTCGAACTGCTAGCTACCATGGTAATCTCTCCATAGGCAACTTCAAAATCGGCTTCGGCGAGCGCTTTTTTTACTGCAGCATAATTATCTACTGATGTTATGATCTCTAGACTTTGATCGCCAAAGGTTTCAACTTCCTCAGCTCCATTGTCGATAGCAATTTCTATGATCTCATCTTCTTTTTCAATCGAGCTATAACGAAGTACTCCTTTTTTTTCAAAAAGATAAGAGACAGATCCATCAGTTCCTAGGCTACCGCCCGCTTTCGAAAAAGCGTGGCGAACCTCCGCAACGGTTCTATTACGATTATCTGTCATTGTTTCTACTATCACAGCCACACCGCCCGGCCCATAACCCTCATAAGTCAGCGAGATCAGTTGCTCTCCTTCGTCACCACCCGCACCGCGGTTGATAGCTCGCTCCATGGTGTCTTTTGGCATTTGAGCAGATTTGGCTTTTTCGATCACGCTACGCAGAGAAGGGTTATCCTCAGGATTACCACCGCCGTCTCTAGCCGCAACGGTTAGCTCTCTGATAATTTTGGTAAACACCTTAGCTCGCTTAGCATCCTGCCCAGCTTTGCGGTGCTTGATATTGCTCCACTTACTATGACCCGCCATACCTATAAATCCTCTGTCTTAGTAAGCAGAATATTAAGTTCTTCTAGTTGCTCACTGGGCACATCAGCTGGAGCTGCTGTCATTAGACAACTAGCAGTTTGCGTCTTAGGAAAAGCTATCACGTCTCTTATTGCGGACGAGCCCGAGAGCAACATTACTATCCGATCTAATCCGAGCGCTATTCCTCCATGAGGAGGCGCTCCATATTTCATGGCATTTAGAAAAAAACCAAACTTAGAATCAATTTCTTCTTGTGTGTACTTCATGGCTCGAAAAATTGATTCCTGCATTTTTGTATCATGCACTCGAATTGACCCTCCGCCAACTTCATACCCGTTGATAACAAGGTCATAGGACGAGGACTTAACGCTCAACGGATCCTGCTCAACTTGCTCTAAGTCACCTGAGGGAGAAGTGAAAGGATGATGAACAGCCGAAATTCTTCCCTCTCCGTCCTCCTCAAACATGGGGAAATTGGTTACCCAACAGGAAGCCCACGGACTTGTATACAAATTCAGGTCTTCAGCTAACTTGTCGCGGAGTGATGACATCGATTCGTTAACTACTTTTTCCTTGTCTGCGCCGAAGAAAATGATGTCCCCATCAGAAGCTTCACAGCGACGAAGAATGTTTTTGATCTCTTCGTCGGACAGAAACTTTAAAATCGGTGACTGAAGACCTTTTTCGCCCTGAGAAAGATCATTGACGCGAATATAAGCTAAACCCTTCGCTCCATATAAACCTACAAACTTCGTGTAATCGTCAATATTTTTTCTCGAGAGACGATCACCGCTCGGGAGCCTCAGAGCTACCACTCTTGAACCACGCTCGTTTGCAGGTCCACTAAACACCTTAAACTCTGATCGTGAAAGCAAATCGCCTATGTCTACCAGATGAAGATCAACTCGCAAATCAGGTCGATCAGTTCCATATCGAAACAATGCATCATCGTAATCCAAAACCTCAATTTCGCCAAAATCGACCTTAATTGAATCTATAAAAAGCTTTCTTATAAGATTCTCAGCGATGCTCATAACATCTTCTTGTTTTACAAAACTCATCTCTATATCTAACTGGGTAAACTCAGGTTGACGATCTGCTCTCAGATCCTCGTCTCTAAAACATCTGGCTATCTGATAGTAACGATCAATACCAGAGATCATCAAAAGCTGCTTAAACAACTGGGGAGACTGAGGAAGAGCATAAAAACAGCCTGTGTGAACTCTGCTTGGAACAAGGTA
>MDSZ01030341.1_pt1 | contig 10711 bp, 11 predicted proteins | sample 811201 | NCBI WGS metagenome assembly MDSZ01 (sample SAMN05326647, study PRJNA326480) | marine metagenome | isolation source: seawater | place: Indian Ocean: North | collected 2010
CATTTTTTTAGACCCACTTGCATAAATTGCTGCTAATGTTCTTCCATGAAAAGAATTTTTTATACAAATAATTCTATTTCTATTAGGTTTTCCAATTGAAAAAAAATACCTTCTAGCAACTTTAATAGCTGCCTCTGTTGCTTCAGCGCCACTATTTTGAAACAAAACAAAATCAGCAAAAGTTTTCTTTACCAATTTTTTTGCCAATTCTTCTCCCTCAGGAATTATAAAAGAATTAGACACATGCCAAACTTTTTTAGATTGTTTGGCAAGTGCTTTAATCAATTTTGGATGAGCATGACCAAGTGAATTTACAGCTATGCCTTGAACAAAATCTAAATATTTCTGGCCATCAGTTGCAAATAAATAACTACCTTTTCCTTTTTTAAAGGATATTTTTTTTCTATTATAATTTTTTGCTAGAAAACTCATTATATAATTCTTCTATAAATTAAAATAATTTGATGCAAGTTGCGATTGAATTAAGAGTGAATTTTATAAAACTCTTGTGAATAACTTGAAAAAGTTAGTTGTTTATTTAAAAATTATAACATTATATTGTGGTTTAAAAAAATTTTAATACATTATATAGTTATTTTTAATAAATTATGAGTTGGACAGACGAAAAAGTTAACAAACTTAAGGAGCTTTGGGGCAAAGGGAACACGGCAAGCCAAATAGCAGAGATTATAGGTGGTATTAGCCGAAATGCAGTAATTGGTAAAGCACATAGACTAAATCTTTCAGCTAAAATTAAGACTAGAACAGCAACATCAAATCAAAATTTTGAAAACTCAATTATTGATAAAAGAGATAAACCCAAAAGAGGTAGAAAAAGCAAATTTAAATCATTAATCATAGAAAAAGATTTTGAACCTGAGAATCCAAAGCAACTCGAAGAATTAGATGAAAATTCATGCAAATGGCCTATTGGACATCCTAATGAGGCTTCATTTTACTTTTGTGGGAGATCATCTCTTAAAGATTTCTCATACTGCAAACTTCATCTTCTTTATGCCTATCAACCAAAAGGTAAAAAAGAGGAAGTTACAGATAAAGAAGATATACCAAATATATTAAGTAAAAAGATTCGATCTGCTTAAAAAAATTTACTTTTGCTCAGTATATTTTGTAGTATTAAACTGGCCACCTTCTTTCCACATATAACAATATTTTTCTACTTCTTTGTCAAAAACACGAGTACTTGGAACTCCAATATCAAAATTTGACTTATATTTTCCTGACAAAGTATTATCATATCCTAATAGTCTAAGCTGATCTTTTGTGATTAATGGTTTTGGTAATAATTGAAATATTTGTGCTGTTATATTTGCTAAAAACAAAGGGAAAGGAATGAGTAATCTTTTTTTTTGAATTAAGGTTAATAATTTTTCAATTATTTCCTTTAAAGTGAGTGTTTCAGGTCCAACACATTCAATAATTTGTGAAGAGATTTTGTTTTCAATTACGTGACTTATTATTTCCACCAAATCTGAGCAATGAATAGGCATAAATTTAGTTTTACCTGAATAATATAATGGAAAAACAGGTAATCGATTTAATAATGTCATAAAGTTTGTTGTAAAGTTGTCATCAACCGAATAAACAATAGATGGTCTTAGAATTGTTGCATTAGAATAATTTTTAATAATGTTCTTTTCTCCTTCAAGTTTACTCATTGCATAATTAGAATCTACTGCATCATTAATTCCAAGTGCTGATAAGTGTATAAAATTTTTAATCTTATATTCTTTACACATTTTTGCTAATAAAAGTGGAAACAATGTATGAATATTTTTAAATGAATTGCCCTTTTTTTTCTCATATAGAATGCCTACGAGATTTATACAAATATCAGCCTTTTCAAAAAGTTTTCTTATTTTTGTCTCCTCAAAAATATTTGCCTCTATAATATCAATATAACCAGCATTACCCTGGGTCTTAATTAGATAGCTTTTTTGGTGTATATTTCGGGTTACAACAGTTGTTTTGAATCCTTTCTTAGTCAACTTTCTTATAAGATGACGCCCAATTTGACCGCTTCCGCCAAAAATTAGACAATTTTTTGCTTTCATATATATATTTAATAATGACTACTGAAATTAAAGTTCACAAAAATGATTTACCAGATGATTTAAGTTTAGGCAATGTAATAGCGATTGATGGTGAATTTATGGGTCTTGATGTTAAACGAGATCCCCTGTGCTTAATACAAATATCCTCTGGAAATTCAGATGCTCATATCATTCAATTTGACAGATCTAATTATAAAGCTCCAAATCTAGTGAAAATATTAGCAAACGAGAAAATTACAAAAATCTTTCACTACGGAAGGGCAGATCTTGCACATATTAAATATTATCTAAAAACTGAAACTAAAAATATTCTCGATACTAAAATTGCCTCAAAACTTGCAAGATCTTATTCTGATAATCATTCTCTAAAAACTCTAATTAAAGAATTTATTAATATCGACATAAGTAAACAATTTCAAAATTCAGATTTTGGAGGAGAATTAAGTCCAGCTCAACTAAAATATTGTGCTAATGATGTTATATACCTTCATAAGATACATGAAGAACTAAATAAAATTTTAATAAGAGAAAAAAGAATTGATTTGTACTTGAATTGTTTGAAATTTCTTAAAACAAGAGTTGATTTGGATTTAGCATTTTTTAAGGAAGATATATGGTCACATTAGAAAAAAAAAATAAAAGTGTTTCAACAGCACAAAAAGTAATTAATCTTAAAATTGATGCATTAAAACTTTTAAAAAAAACAATCAATAAAAATTTTGATAAGGCGGTTAATGCAATTATATCTTGCCCTTCAAAAATTATTTTATGTGGTGTTGGAAAAAGTGGTCTTATAGCAGCAAAAATTGCCTCTACAATGTCCTCAGTTGGAAGCCCAGCTTTTTCACTATCAGCTAATGACTGTTTACATGGTGATCTAGGAAGTATTTCAAAAAAAGATTTACTTATACTCATAAGTAATTCTGGAAAATCAGAGGAACTCTTACCAATTATTAAATTTGCAAACAGAAATAAAATTAAATTAATTGGGATTGTATCAAAAAAAAACTCATCTCTTTATAAAGGTTCCGATATTAAAATTTTAATTCCCGAGGTGAAAGAAGCTGGTTTAGGGATAGTACCAACATCAAGCACAAGTATTCAGCTAGCGATTGGTGACTGTTTAGCCGTTGCCACTTTAATTAAAAGAAAATTTAGTAAATACGATTTTTCTAAATTACATCCTGCTGGTAATCTTGGTAAACAATTAAAAACTGTTGAAGATCTTATGGTTACTAAAAAAAAGATACCTTTTATTCTTCAAGATAAAAATTTAAAAGATGCTATAAAAGTTATAACTGATAAAAAATTAGGAGTTTTAATAGCTAAAAATAAAAAAGGACAAACAACAGGAATTATTACAGATGGAAATATAAGAAAATTGAGTCATGCTAATAAAGACTTAAAAAATATTTGTATTAAGAATGTAATGACCAGAAACCCTATATCAGTACCAACGGATACTCTTGCTGTCAAAGCTTTAAGAATTATGAATGAAAAAAAAATAACAAGCTTATGTGTTCATAAAGAAAAAAAAAATAGTAAAACACTTGGATTGATTCACATACATCATTTACTTGAAGCAAACATTGAATAAATGAATTCTAAAACTTTAATTCAATTAAGTTTAGTAATTTTAATTTTAATTATTTTTAGTATTTTCTATAAACAGTATTTATATAAAGATGCTATTAAAATAACCGACAAAGAAAAAAAATCTGATAATAGTGAAATTGAGGAAAATTTATCTGGAAATATCATTAAAGACATAATCTACAAATCAGAGGATGAAAAAGGAAACACATACACAATAAAATCTGAATATGGTGAATTTGATAATGAAGAAAGTGATATTATTTTAATGACTAAAGTAAGTGCTATAATTGAACTAAATGATAAAACTTCAATATCTTTATTTTCGTTAAATGCAAGATACAATATATTAAATAATGATACTAACTTTTTCAATAATGTAAAATTAGATTATCTAGATCACAAAATTAAAGCAGAGAATATTGATGTTTTTTTTAAAGATAGTAAGCTTGAAGCATATAATAATTTAGTCTATAGAAACCTAGATCTTAATTTGATTGCTGATAAAGTAGAAGTTGATTTGATTGAAAAAAACTCAAAAATTTTTATGTTCGATGATGATAAAGTAAAAATTTTCAAAAAATAAAAAAATGGCTATTATTAAAAAATTTAGAATTAAATCCTTTAAAGAAAGAAAACCAATAATTAAGTTAGAAAAAATTTCTCTATCTTTTCAAAAAAGATTAATTCTCGAAAATATAAGTTTTAATTTGAATCAAGGACAAATACTTGGACTTCTTGGACCAAACGGTGTAGGCAAATCAACAATTTTTAATATTATAACTGGATTGCTTAAACCAAATTTTGGATCAGTGATAATAAATAACGAAAACGTTATTAACTATCCGATTGCTACTAGATCCTCAAAATTTCAAATTGGATATGTCCCACAGTATGGAGGTTATTTTCATGATTTAACATTAATTGAAAATTTAAAAGCCATAGGTGAAATTCAAATAAGTGATCTAAAAACAAGAAACTCAAAAATCGAAAATCTAATCTCTCAATTTGAGCTTGAATCAGCTGTAAATATACAAGCTAAATTTTTATCTGGCGGACAAAAAAAAAAATTAGTAATAGCTCTGGCATTATTAGGCAATCCAAAAGTTTTACTGCTCGACGAACCATTTGCAGCGTTAGATGTTTTAACAATAAAAATGTTAAAAGAATTAATTGTCAATCTACAAATGCAAAATAATTTAAGTGTATGCATATGTGATCATCAAGCAAGAGATCTCTTATCATGTGTAGACGTTGCAATAATTCTTTCTAATTGTAAGATTATTGCTAAAGGAACACCTGCTGAGCTTGTAAAAGACAGTAAAGCCCAAAGTGCATATTTTGGAGACTCTTTTAGATTAAGTTAATATGCTTAAACCTATCGTTGTAAAAAAAAAAATAGACTCTTTTAATAAAGTAATTAGTGTTAATGGTGACAAGAGTTTATCAATAAGATGGGCACTATTAGCCTCACAGGCGAAAGGTAAATCAAAAGCATTCAATTTGTTAAGGTCGCTTGATGTAATTAGTACTTTAAATTCTCTAAAAAAACTTGGTGTAAAAGTAAAGTTTAAAAAAAGCTATTGTGAAATTGAGGGTAAAGGTCTTAATAGCTTTAATATTCAAAAAAAAATTATCCTCAATGCCGGAAATTCAGGAACTCTTAGTAGATTAATCCTGGGTCTCTTAACACACAATCCTTATAGAGTGAAAATAACTGGTGACAAAAGTTTATCAAAAAGAGATTTCTCTAGAGTAATATTTCCACTTAAAAAATTTGGCGCTTCATTTAAACACAATAAAAACTTTACCTTACCATTAGAAATTATTGGAACAAGAAACGCTAAACCAATAAGATATTTAGAAACAAAAGGTTCAGCTCAGTGTAAAAGTAGTGTGATGTTGGCCGCACTAAATACTAAAGGTGAAACTATAATTAAAGCAAAAAAATCAAGAGATCATTCTGAAATTTTATTTAAATATCTTAAAATTCCAATTAAAATTAAAAAAGGAAAAAATTCTGATACAATTAAAATCAAAGGAGGCTTTCAATTTAAGGGCTTTAATTACCGAATTCCTTCAGATATAAGCTCAAGTGCATTTTTTATTGTTTTGACTCTTTTGTCAGAAAAATCCAGATTAACAATTAAAAATGTAAATATTAATCCAACCAGAATTGGAATTGTAACTATTTTAAAAAAAATGGGAGCTCAAATATATTTTAAAAATCAAAAAAATTATAACGGTGAAAAAATTGCTGATATATTAGTTAAGAGCACAGATAAATTAAAGGCGATTAATTGTCCAAAAAATTTGAATTCTCAAGCAATTGATGAGTTTCTTCTTATTTTTTTAGTTGCTGCAAAAGCAAAGGGCGTTTCATCATTTAATGATTTATCCGAATTAAATCATAAAGAAAGTCCTAGACTAAAACTAGGATCTAAAATCTTAAACTTAATGGGTATAAAAACAATATTGACTGATAATGGTATAAAAATTTTTGGAAATCCCCAAATCAAAATTGAAAAAAAAATTGAAATAAAGAATTACTTTAAAGATCATAGAATTTTTATGATGAGTATGATTTCAGCTTTAACGTTAGGTGGTAATTGGAAACTGCATAATCCTGAATCAATTAAAACTTCATTTCCATCATTTCTAAAGATAATTAGTAAACTTAGAAGATAAAAAAATAAGAATTTTTTTAGATTAAAAGTCTCAAAATTGATAAAAAACCCAATAAAATTCATTTTTTTTCAAAAATTGTATAAATTTAAAAAACGACCTTGATTAATTTTATAAATTTAATTAAAAGTTCATGCTTTTTTAAAATTAAAGTATTAAATAAACACAAAATAAATGGAAATTTTTAAAGACCTCTCGACACCTGCCTCAAAAGAATTTGAGCAACTTTTAAATACTCAACTTTCAAAAACAAAAATTGAAGAAGGTAAAATTGTTGAAGGTAAAATTAATAAAATTACTGAAAAATTTGTTTTTCTATTTATTGATGGATTAAAAAGCGAGCCTATTTTGGATATCAATGAACTGAAAACTTTAGGTTTAAAAGATAAAATCAAGATTGGGGAAAAAATTTCTGTTTTACTGGAGAAAATTGAGGATAGAAATGGAGAAGTTTTGGTTTCAGCTAACAAAGCTCATAAAATAAAAGGTTGGAATAAGCTTGTTGAAGCTTACGAAAATAATGAGCCTATCATGGGTAAAATAACCTCTAAGTGTAAAGGAGGTTGCATTGTTGAACATATAGATACCGGCTCATTAATGTTTTTACCAGGATCGCAAATTAGTGATAAACCTTTAAAAGATATTAGTCATTTGATGAATGAACCACAAAAATTTTCTTTAATTAAACTAGACAAAGTAAGAGGCAATGCATGTGTTTCAAGAAAGGAAATTATTTCTTCTTTCAAAAAAGAAGATAAGGCAAAAATTATCGAAAAATATAAAGTTGGTGATATTATTAAAGGTGCAGAGGTAAAAGGTTATAGTTCCTTTGGGTGCTTTTTTAATGTTAATGGTGAACTCGATGTTTTAGTTCATTTACAAGAAATTTCATACTCTAGGGTAAATCATCCAGATGAGGTTTTTACAATAGGTGAAAAACATGATCTTTTAGTAATTTCAGTCGATAAAGAAAAGCTTCAGGTTGGATGTTCTGTTAAACAATTGTCACCTGATCCATTTGAGCATATTTCAAATTATGAATTAAATAAAGTTTACAAAGTGAAAGTAGTCAAATTGATGGACTTTGGTGCTTTTTGTGAACTTGAACCTGGATTAACTACACTTCTTCATTCAAGTGAAATAAGCTGGACGAAAAAAAATCAATCACCAAAAAAGATTCTACATGTAGGAGATAGTATTGATTGTATAATTACTGAAATTGATAAAGATAAAAGAAGAGTTTCAATTTCGCATAAACTAACTCAAGAAAATCCTTTTGAAACTTTTCAAAAAAAATACCCAGTAGATTCTATAATAGAGGGTGAAGTAATTAATAAAAATGAATACTCATTATTTTTAAAATTTGAAGAATTAGATTTAGATGTGTTCTTACATTGTAATGATTTAAGTTATATTAACAACCCAAGTGAAGAATTAAATAACTATAAAAAAGGTGACAAATTAAAAGTTAAAGTACTAGAAATAAAAACATCAGAACAAAAAATTCGTGTTGGTCTTCGTCAAACTCAAAAAGACCCTTTCGATTGGTTCAAGGATAAAAACGTAAATCAAACTGTTACAGTAAAAGTTGTATCAACTGATAATAAAGGTTTAATAGTTAAACCAGAGGGATGTGAAATGAATTTTCAGATTAAAAAGTCAAATATTGCAATTAACTCAGCAGATGCACGTCCAAGTAGATGGACAGGTGGCGAAAAACTTGACTGTGCAATAGCTGACCTTGATTTAGATAAGAGAAAAGTGATATTGAGTATTAAACTTTTAGAGGAAATTGAAAAAAAAGAAGCCTTAGACAAGTACGGTGCGGAAGGTTCAGGAAAAAATCTACCATTTTCATCTTTATCTGAGGATTTAAAAAAAAAGATAAAAAAAAATAACAACTAAAAAGAAAATAAGTTGGCAATTGTAAAATCCAAACTTTTAAAAAATCTCTCCAAAAATTATCCAAATTTTCCAAAAAAAGACCTTGAAAAATTTACAGAAATTATTCTCAAAGAAATAAAGTCAACTCTTAAAAGGAACGAGCGAGTAGAACTAAGAGGTTTCGGTATATTTTTCTCTAACACTCAAAAGGCAAGAATTTCTAGGAACCCCAAAACAGGAGAAAGAGTAAACACACCTGAAAAAAAAACAATTCACTTCAAAATGGCCAAGGATTTGTTTAAAAAACTAAATAATGAAAAAAAATAAAATATTTATTGCTTGCGACAGCACTAATATTTCAAAAATAAAAGATATAATTAAAAAATCAAACAATTCTCAATTAAAGATTGGATACAAATTTGGTTTAGAATTTTTAAACTCTAAAAACGGTAGAAATTTCATATTAAAATTAAAAAATAAGATTATTTTTGCAGATTTAAAACTCCATGATATTCCACACACTTGTGTCTCAGCAATTAAAGCGATCAAAGATTTAAAAGTTAATTATTTAACAATACATATTAGCTCAGGTTTAGAAGCTCTAAAAGCCGCAAAAAAAGTATCAGGTAAAATAAAATTGATAGGTGTAACAATTCTAACCTCATTAGATAATAAAGCATTAAAGGAAATTGGATTTAGTAAAGATGTGAAGAAATTAGTACTTCATCAAGCGAGGTTGGCAAGTAAAGCAAAATTGGATGCTATTGTATGTAGTGCTCAAGAAGTAAAAATAGTAAAAAAAGTATTTAAAAAAGAGATCATAACTCCTGGGATAAGATTTGGCATAAAATCAAATGATCAAAAAAGAGTTTTAACTCCTAAACAAGCTTATAAAAATGGAGCTGACTGGCTTGTGATAGGTAGAAATATAACTAAAGGCAACATTGAAAAAAACATTCAAAAATTAATTGATCACTTAAATCAATGATCAAAGGCTTAAAAATTTGTGGAGTGTCTGATCCTGAAACATTGAAATTTATTATTAATCATCCTTATCCACCTGACTATATTGGTTTCGTCATAAATTATAAAAAAAGTAAAAGATTTGTTAATTTTGAAAAATTAAAAATATTATTAAGAGCTGATAAAAAAAAAACAAATTTTGTTGCAGTTATGGTCAAACCAAGTGATGAGTTTTTAAAAAAGATTGAAAATTTAAACTTCGATTATTACCAACTTTACGATGTAAGTCCTGAAAAAATAAAGAAAATAAAAAAAAATAAAAGAATCAAAATTATTTCAGCTATCACTGTAAAAAAAAAAGAAGATGTTAATAAATACCGAGATTATTTAGATATTTCAGAAATTATATTATTTGATGGTATAGGGTATGAAAAATCCATTGGTTTTAATCATAATCTACTTAATGATTTACCATCTTCATTAAATAAAATGATTGCTGGGGATATAAAAATAGAAGATATTTCAAAATTTAAAAATAAAAATTTTATTATTGATATAAGTGGCTCTTTAGAAAATGATCAAGGAAAAAAAGATATTGAAAAAATTGATAATTTATTAAATCTAGTTAAATAAATATGAAGTTAAGAAAAAAAATTCCAGTAATCGATCAAGCAGATAAACTTGGTTTTTGGGGTGGCAAATTTGGTGGAAATTTTTGTGCAGAAACTCTGAAAAAGCCAATAGAGGATTTAGAAATTCTCTTCAATAAACTGAAAGATAATAAAAATTTTATAAAGGAAAGAGATAGATATTTTAATAATTGGATAGGTGTTCCTACTAGATTTATTAAACTAAATAAATTAACAAATTATGTTGGTGGAGCTCAGATTTGGTCAAAGGTCGTTTCAGATGCAAATGGTGGTGCTCATAAGATTTATAATGCAACTGTTCACTGTTTGTTGGCTAAAAAATCGGGTAAAAAATTTGTTATAGGTGATACAGGTGCAGGATACGCTGGTAAAATGTTGAGTATGGCAGCAAAAAAATTTGGATTAAAATGTAAAATTTTCATGGGCGCCAAAGACATAGAAAGACAACAACCTAACGTAAAAGCAATAAAGAAAAATGGAGCTGAAGTTGTTCCAGTTTATTCTGGGAGTCAAACGCTTGTTGATGCAGTCTCTGAATGTATGAGATATTGGGTAGCTAACTGTGATCATACACATATGGCTGTGGGATCAACTGTAGGACCTGCTATTTTTGTTCGAATATGTGGATGGAGCACTAGTCAGATTTCAAGAGAATTAAAATATCAAATTATTGAGGAATTTGGATCAATACCAAAAAAGATAAAACTTTATAATTGTGTTGGTGGTGGATCGTCAAGTTTTGGTTTTTGGAATGAATTTATGGATTACGATAAAAAACAAGTTGAGTTTATTGGAGTTGAGGCAGGAGGGCCATCTAAAAGCAAAAGGCATGCGGCACCATTAACTTATGGAACTAAGATA
>MDSZ01065524.1_pt1 | contig 10711 bp, 9 predicted proteins | sample 811201 | NCBI WGS metagenome assembly MDSZ01 (sample SAMN05326647, study PRJNA326480) | marine metagenome | isolation source: seawater | place: Indian Ocean: North | collected 2010
ACCAAAAGGTAAATTTGAGTTAAGTAAGAAAAATTGCTCGGGGATATTAGCTATTAATTTATTATTTAGTATAGCCCTATCAATGGAGGCAGGTGCAGATATTCAATGTGTTACGGTCGGTATTGATAATTTCTCTGGTGTAAAAGGCAGGTTCTATAGTTATATATCATCAAACAAATCTATAGTTATCGATGATTCATACAATGCAAATCCAGAATCTATGAAATCATCTTTGAACCAGCTAAAGAATTTCAAAGAAAGTAAAATTTTCATAATGGGTGATATGGGTGAGCTTGGAGATAAATCATTGGAACATCATTTATCAGTTTTCAAGCTAGCTAGAGATATTGATATAAAATATCTTCTTTACATGGGTAAATATAAAAATGAGGCAAAATCAATATTTGGAGATAGTTGCAGGACTTTTGATGATATCATAAAGTTGATTGACTATGCTCAGAGTATCTCTGATGAGAGTACTGTTGTGCTTATAAAAGCTTCTAGATTTATGAATTTTGACGTAATTGCAGAGGGTTTGAAGTAGAAGATGCTGCTATCTTTGTTCGAATATCTTTCTCAATATTACTCTGGATTTAATGTCTTTCAGTATTTAACACTTAGGATTGTGATGGGTGCATTAACATCACTTATTATCTCACTCCTTCTTGGACCGTACATCATAAATTATTTGACCCAGAAACAATTTTATCAGTCCATCAGGATTGATGGGCCATCGAGTCATATTGATAATAAAAATACAACACCCACAATGGGTGGTTTGATTATAATATCATCTATCGTAATTTCTACATTTCTCTGGTCTGACTTAGGCAATCATTATATTTTATTATTATTATTTGGAATTCTTAGTTTTGGTCTAATTGGTTTCTATGATGACTACAAAAAATTAGTCGAAGGCAAAAGTGATGGAATCAAAGGACGGTTAAAACTTTTTTTTCAGATTATTTCTGCATCGCTGATCACTATCTATCTATATGTTTTTATGGATACTGGAGACACTAGCTCTGTAATGCCATTTTTAAAAGACAACAGTATCTATCTAGGAATACTCTTTATACCATGGTCAATTTTTATTCTTGTTGGCTCATCAAATGCAGTGAATCTAACAGATGGTTTAGATGGGTTGGCTATACTACCATGTATATTAATTGCATCTGCGTTTGTGATATTTGCTTATGTTCATGGGAATATGAATATATCAGAATATTTGCTAATACCTTACGTGGAGGGTTCCGGAGAGGTTGCTATATTTGCTGCATCTCTGGTTGGAGCAGGACTAGGTTTTCTATGGTTTAATTCATATCCAGCAGAGATATTTATGGGTGATTGCGGATCATTATCTCTAGGAAGCTCACTCGGATTGCTTGCTGTTATCCTTAAGCAAGAACTTGCGTTTGCAATTATGAGTGGAATATTTATAGCTGAAGTGTTGTCTGTAATTATTCAAGTTATGTCATTTAAATTACGGAAAGGTAAAAGAGTTTTCAAGATGGCTCCACTCCATCATCATTACGAGCTTTCAGGGTTATCAGAGCCTAAGATTATCATGAGATTTTGGATAGTTACATTTATCTTAGTTCTTATAGCTTTATCAACACTTAAAATAAGATGAATATCTTTAAATCCTCATTTCTTATTCTGGGTGAAGGCATCACATTTAAACATTGTAGTAATTTTTTTAGAGAAAATGACATCATCTATTATTCAACTACTACAAGCGATATTGTTGATATTAGTGATAATGAGATTTTATGTAAAAAGAGCAAGATTGATCTAAATCAGATTGACTATGTTGTTGTCAGTCCAGGAATCTCACCAACAAATACTATATTACAAAAGTTAATCTCATCGGGATGTAAATTAACCACGGATATAGAAATAGTCCAAAATCTATCACAATCAAAGTTTATTTGCATAACAGGAACTAATGGTAAAACTTCAACTGTAAATCTCATAGCAGACATATTAAACGACAATGATAATAGTGCAATTGCTTGTGGAAATAACGGAGTCTCAGTTTTTGCATCTTTAGCTAAATCATATGACTATACTATATTAGAGCTATCGAGTTATCAGCTTGAGCACATAAAAAATCTTAATACTTTTATTTCGATTATTTTGAACTTGTCTGATGATCATCTTGAAAGACATGGATCACTTGAAAACTATTTTAAGATTAAGGAAAAAATATTCAATTACTCAAAACATAAGTTAATACATAAAGACTTAGATCCCTTGAGTAAGTACTCTACATTTGAAGTTAGAGATAAGTGTTTTTTAATTAATGATACTGTCATCCCAGGTTTATCTATCAAAAATAGCAGATATGTTCATTATTTATCGGATTTTTATTTGATTGACGGTAGACATGATCTACATAACTTATGTGCATCTATCTCAGCACTTCTTATTGTTGGACTATCTTTGGAAAGGATTCTTAGTTCATTTGATAAGCGCAAGCGACTAAAGCATAGAGTTGAAAAATTTCTCATATTCAATGGTATAGAGTTTATAAATGACTCTAAATCAACTAATGCTGATTCAACATGCAACGCATTAATGTCATTGGAAAAAAATATTATACTTATCATGGGAGGTGACAATAAAAGAATGTCATACGCAACACTTAATGAGTTGATAAATGAAAAAGTAAAAATCTTGATATTGATTGGAGACAATAAAGATAATCTGTATGAAATGTTGGATGTTAAAATAAATAAAGTTTGTTATACGGATCTTGAGGATGCAATCTCGTATATCTTTTCTGTGATGACATCAGGTGATACAGTTCTAATGTCACCAGGGACCTCAAGTTATTACATGTATGATAATTATCAACATCGCGGTAATCACTTCAAAGAGCTTATAAAAAAGTATGCTAGCCAACAGAATTAGGAATATCATAGATTTTTTTGATAATAGAGGGCTAGATTCGCTTTTTTTAGCATGTGTTACGAGTTTGATATTAATAGGTTTAGTAATGGTTGCATCCTCGACTGTAGACTTTGCTGCAGCTAAGTTTTCTAACCCACTTTTCTTTCTAAAAAAACATTTTATATTTATTCTAATTGGCCTACTTATCTTGAGTATACTCATGCGAATAAGAGTTAAATTTTACTATGACTATGGCCAATATTTTTTGATTTTAGCTATTATATTATCTCTTTTAGTTCATGTTCCTGGATTAGGAAAGACTGTAAATGGCGCGACCAGATGGATTGATCTTGGATTTTTCACTCTTCAAATATCAGAGGTATCACGTCTTTTTTTCTTTTTATGGTTGTCTGGTTACATTACAAGAAATGACTTTGATAAAAACTATCTTAAGGTATTTATTTTTTTATCGATTTTAATGTCAGTAATTGTATTTCAGAGGGATTTTGGAAGTATGATCTTACTATTTTTTGCTTTTATTATTTTTTCATTTTTGTCAAATCTAAAAATCATGAATCTTATAAAAATATTATCAATTTCAGTTCTACCAATTTTTTTATTGATATTCCTATATCCTTACAGAGTTCAACGCTTGCTTGCATTTATTGATCCATGGAGCGATCCTCAGGGTAGCGGATATCAAATCATTGCTTCTCAAATAGCCTTATCATCTGGCGGTTTGTTTGGGCAGGGACTCGGCTCGAGTACTCAAAAGCTATTCTATTTACCAGAGCAATACAATGACTTTATTTTAGCTATAATTGGAGAGGAACTCGGTTTCATTTTTCTAGTTATATTATTAGTGTTATATTTTCTACTTTTTTCAAGAATTTTTATTTTTTACAAAAAGACATCTAAAATTTCAGAATTTTCATCTAATGTTATTCTATCTATTGTGCTCTTAATGCTCATTCAGACAATGATTCATGTCTTGGTGAACATTGGCTTATTTCCGACTAAAGGAATGGGTCTGCCTTTCATAAGTTATGGAGGAACAAACCTTTTACTTATGTTTACCTACATTGGTATTCTTATTCGGATACAAATAGAAAATAAACAAACATATAGTCAAGCTTTTTCTAAGAACCAAAAATGAAACAAAATATATTTATAGTAGCTAGCGGGACAGGTGGTCATGTAATTCCTGCCAAAAATATAGCACGTCTACTACTTGATTCAAATTACCAAATCACTTGGATTGGAACAAGACATGGGATAGAAAATAAAATTGTCAATGACAAAAGGATTAGTTTTAAGTATCTGAATTCGTCTGGCATTAGAGGCAAAACCTTTTTAAATAAGATTAAAGGATCTTTCAATCTGTTCAGATCTCTAATCCAGAGCCTAATTCATATAAATAGAGAAAAACCGATATTTATAATTGGTTTTGGTGGATACATATCTGTTCCAGTATCAATAGCTGCTTTTATTATGAGAGTGCCTATATATGTTCATGAGTCAAACTCTATACCAGGAACTGCAAATAAAATTAATAATTTGTTATCAAAAACTACTTTTCAAACATTTCCTAATACATTTTCGCCAAGTAGAAAAATAATACATTGTGGCAATCCAATTGAAGAAAGCTTTTCTAATATAACACGACCTGATGTAAAATATATGCATAGTAAAGAAACACTGAATATACTGATATTTGGCGGAAGTCAGGGAGCAAGCTTTTTTAATCAGACGATCCCGGCCTGTATTTCTAAATTTGGCGAAAAGTTTAAAATCAAACACATTTCAGGCAACAGAGATCGCACCTTAGTGGAGGAAATATACAAAAAGAATAATATCTCGTCTGATATTATGGAATTTTCCCATGAGATGGACCTATTATATGACTGGTCCGATATAGTCATATCTAGAGCAGGTTCAATGACTTTGAGTGAAATCTGCAAAGCAGGGAGAGCAGCTATACTTGTTCCTTTCTTACATGCAACTGATAGGCATCAACATTTCAATGCTAAATTTCTAGAAGCCAAGATGGCTGCAATTATTGTTGAAGAAAATGACAGTTTTTCTGAGGAGCTGTATAAGTCTTTAAGTAAGTTATATCTAAATCAGAGGCTTTTACTAAAATTATCTAAAAATGGTAAAAATCTTTTTCCAGAGGATTCAAGTGCTATAATTCTAAATAATATTCCTGAGCTCAATGAAAAACTCAATAACACAATATCTAAAAAATAAGTCTTTCTTCTTAATAGGTATTGGTGGTGCAGGGATGATGGGTATAGCTGAGTTACTTCACAATCTTGGATTTAAAGTGCGAGGTTCTGATATTCAAGATAATAATGCCATTAAGAGACTACGAAAAATGAAAATAAAAGTATTCATTGGTCATGACTCTAAGAATATAGATCTAAAAGACGTCGTAGTATTCTCAAACGCAATACAAAAAAATAATATTGAGCTTAGGTTCTCTCGTCAAAATAGCCTTACTGTTCTTAGTCGTATGCAGATCATAGCAGAACTTATGAGATTGAAATATGGAATTTCAATCACAGGTTCTCATGGTAAAACAACAACTACTAGTTTACTCAGTCATATTATGTATAAAAATAAACTTGATCCCACATATCTTATCGGTGGTAAATTAAAAACTGATGATCCTCACGTGAAATTAGGTAATAGTCACTATCTTATAACTGAGACAGATGAGAGTGATCCAAGTTTTTCTAAATTAACACCACACTTAGTTGTACTGACAAACTTAGATATGGAACACCTAGATAATTATAACGATAGCTTCAGCGAACTCGAAGCTTCAATGCTAGATTTAATGAACTCTATCCCTTTTTACGGAAAAGTATTTATCAATGGAGATGATAAGAATTCAGTTAAGTTATTGAAAAAAATCAATAGGGGCATTTGGACTTATGGACTTAATAAAAAAAATGATATTCTAGCAAAATCTATAAAATATGTAGATGGAAAAAAAATGCAATTTAATATTTCTTTTTCTAACCAAACCTATAAAGTCACGACTTTCTTGCTAGGAAAGCATAACGTTTACAATATACTCTCTGCTTTATCTGTATGTTTACACCTTGATATACCAATAACAAAAGCTATTCGATCTTTAGAGAGTTTTTATGGTGCGAGCCGACGATTCGACGTATATAAAGATATCATTATAAACACATATAACCCAGTTGTTATTGATGATTATGGCCATCATCCAACAGAAATCAAATCTACACTGGACACTATTAGTAAATTATATCCAAGAAAAAAAATTATAATGATTTTTCAACCTCATCGATTTTCAAGGACAAAAGCATATTGGCGTTTATTTAATGATGTATTTAAAAAACCTGATCAAATTATCTTACTTCCAACCTACTCAGCTGGTGAAAAAAATAATTCATATGATTCATCATTTCTATATGAGAAAATCATAAACAAAAATAAATTGTTGCTTAATTCTCTTAATGATGTCAAAGCTACTTTAAACAAAATTAATTTCAATAATTCTGTATTGGTGCTTCAAGGAGCTGGTGATATAAAAAATATAATAAATATTCTTAAAAGAAAAGATGATAATTAAAAAGAGGTATCCTCTAAAAAAAATCACAACCATTGGTCTCGGCGGTTATTGTAAAGAATTTGTTTGCCCAGAGGATGAGGCAGAACTTATGAAGATAATTCATAAGGACCCATTAATAATAGGTAATGGATCAAACATATGCTTCATAACAGAATTTTATAATCGTCCTATTGTAAGTCTCAAAAGAATGAAAAAATATATCGATCTAGATAATAAGCATATCTCTTGTTCTGGGAATGTTTCATGCACAAGATTAGCAAAGTATCTGCATGATAACAGGCAGCCAGGGTACGAATTTCTGTACGGAATTCCAGGCACAATTGCTGGCGCTATTTCTATGAATGCTGGAGCATTTGATAGTGAAATATTGCCCTGTGTGTATAGTATAGATTTATTAAATGAAAATGGAACGGTTTATACATTGAAAAATAATGAGATCTCATACTCATATAGAAAATCAAACATTGACAAAAAATCGATTATAATATCTGTCAAACTTTTCAAACAAGTAATAAACTTTGATGAGCGTTTACTTGATAACCTGAATCAAAAAAGAAAAACCAGTCAACCAACAAACCAACTATCATGTGGCTGTATATTTAAAAACCCATCTGGCGATTATGCAGCTAGACTAATTGATAGTGCACTCCTTAAGGGATCTCGTGTCGGAGGGATATATATTTCTCACAAACATTCAAATTATTTTATTAATGATGGTTCAGGTACTCATACAGATTTCTTACTCCTATTGAAACGAGTCAAAGAAGTAGTAGCATCTAAGTTCAACATAAAACTTGATGAGGAAGTAATTCTTTTAAAATGAAGAAGGATTGTAATATCTGTATCTTAGGGGGTGGCTGGTCTAACGAGAGAGAGATTTCTTTAAAAAGTTCTAGAGATGTATTTAACACACTATTGGAAAATAAACATAATGTTGTCTTATATGATATGAAAAAAGATTCTTATGATGATCTAAGATCATTTTTGCATAGTAATTCTATAGATTTAGTTTTTAATCTTGTCCATGGTGAAGGTGGTGAAGACGGAAAAATACAAAGTTATTTGGAGGACCTTGATATAAAATACTGTGGTTCTAATTCTAATTCCTCATCTTTGTCATTCAATAAATTCAAAACAAAAAAAATTTGGAGAGAAAACAATCTAATAACACCAGATTTTGAGATCTATTCAGATCAAAGCTATGACGAATTGACTAAAATCTATGGTGATACATTTTTCATAAAAGATACATGTTCTGGATCAAGCAATAATATTTATCAGATTAAAAACAATACTGATTTTGAAAGTTTCACAAAGAACAAAAAAAATAGAGAGTTTATGATTGAGAGAAAAATAACTTCAGATGAGTATACTGCCGCTATACTAAATAACAATGTTTTACCTATTATAAAGATCATTCCTTCTAATGAATTCTATGATTTTGATGCAAAGTATCAATCTAACGAAACAAAATTTTTATTTCCTGATTTAAGTCCAGAGATGGTTAATGCAATTTGCGAGCAGGTTATGAGAGCATTCAATGCTCTTGGCTGTAAAACATGGGCAAGGGTAGATTTCTTTGTTCAAGATGATTTAGTAATCTTGCTTGAGATTAACACAATACCAGGTATGACAGATCATAGTCTAGTACCTAAAGCAGCGAATAAGCATGGTTTGAGCTATTACCAACTTGTACTAGAAATTATGGGTATCGATGCCTAAAATATTAATTATAATAATTTTTTCACTCGTAACTCTTGTCTTATATATCTCGGACTATTTCGTTTATCCCATTGAGGAAGTTCAAATAACATCAACTAGCACTGATTATAATAATGAAAAAATTAATAATATTGCTGCCTCAATACAAGGTCAAGATTTATTATCTCTTGATTTAAGTGAGATTAAGAGAGTGATAAGGTCTGATGACTGGATAAAGGATGTTGAAATAAAAAAATCGTTTCCAGACAAGCTAGAAATAATTATCATCTCTCAACAACCATATGCTGTTTATAATTCAAAGATTATGATGATAGACGGCACGGTTATAAAAGCCTCATCGCTACCTTTGGATTTGCCAATCATAATTGATCATACACGTGATAGGTTAAGTTCTAAAAATATTTTGATTCTTACTAATAAACATTTACAAAAAATTAATCTTGATATTAAAGAAATCGAAATTTATGACTCTCTAGTAAAAGTTTTCACATCTAAAAATATCTTAATATCTGACAGAGACAATTATGAGGTTAATCTAAATAGACTAGTGCTCTCATTTAACGATCTCCAGACATTGTTTAAAAGAAATATTAAATCTATTGATATGAGATATTCCAATGGTTTTGCTATCAAATAAGAGCTTAAATGAGATATAATATTTAATAATGAGTAATGGAAAAAGCACGGATACTCTTGTTGCATTAGACATAGGCACGTCAAAAGTCCTATGTTTAGTGGCCGACATTGATGATAAAGGAGAACTGAGAATCATAGGTATTGGCAATGAGCCATGCAGCGGTCTCAATAAGGGCGTTATTTCCGAGATAGATGCAACTGTATCAAGTATTCGACGAGCAAAAGAAAAAGCTAGCTCTATGTCTACATGCAATATTCAGTCTGTAACTACTGGAATCGCAGGCAATCATATACAAAGTTACAACGGAAATGGCGCAGTGAATATTCTAAATGATGAAGTCACTACCGATGATAAAGAAAAAGTTCTCAATAATGCTCAAAATATCCAGATCCCTAAAGATCAAGAGATACTTCACTCCATAGAACAACACTATACAATAGATGGACAATCAGGCATAAGAGAGCCGCTAGGGATGGCAGGAGCAAGATTAGAGGCAAATGTTCATATTATTACTACATCTTCTACTGCTAAAAGAAATTTAACAAAGTGTATAAATAATAGTTTACTTGAAATTGATGATTACGTTCTTCAGCCAGTGGCGTCAAGTGAAGCTGTCTTATCTGATGAAGAACGTGATTTAGGCGTGTGTCTAATTGATATTGGTTGCGGGACAACTGATATAGCAATTTTTACAGACGGCACTATTAAACATACTGCTGTTATTCCGATTGGTAGCCAGATGATTACGAATGATATAAGGATAATATTGTGCACATCTTTAGTTGCAGCTGAGGAGATAAAAATACAATACGGTTGCGTTTCATCAGATAGTGATACAGATTTAAAAATACCTGTTCCATCGGTATCCGATAAGCCAGACACTGAAACAACTAGAACTATTTTATCGCAAATTATTGCAGCCAGGGTAAATGAAATATTTGATGCAATAAAAAAAGAAATTACTAATAGCGGTTACTCTAGTAAGATTAGAGCCGGGATAGTATTCACAGGAGGAGGAGCAAAGCTTGAGGGATTAGATAGTTTTGCGGAATCATATTTTCAAAAACCATCAAGAATAGGATCTCCAAAATCAATAAAGGGGCTTGAGGATCTTAGAGGAAAAACAAGATACTCCACAGCTGTTGGACTACTTTTGTATAGGTATAAGGAGCTTATTTTGATGTCGTCAAAAAATAAATATACCTCTAAAATTGGCTCTATGCTTGATAGATATGCGAAAAAGTTATCTGATTACTTTCAGAAAGAACTATAATCATCATTCTTTTGTCTAATTATTAATATTTGTAAGATTTATGACATTTTGATAAAATTTTCGTATGTTAAAACAGAGAACATTGTCTAGCAGTATAACAGCTACAGGTGTGGGCCTTCATACTGGTAAAAAAATCAATTTAAGGATTAATCCTGGGCAACCAGATAGAGGGATAGTGTTCATCCGTACTGACATCAAAAGCGAGCCTATCACTGCTTCTTTGAAAAATGTTCATGACACAAGGCTTTCTACTACAATCTCAAATGGCAGCGCCTCTGTGTCAACAGTAGAGCACTTACTGTCTGCTTTAGCGGGTTTAGGCATTGACAATGCCACTATTGAGCTAGATGGTCCAGAAGTGCCCATAATGGATGGAAGCTCGCGTCCATTTGTTTTTCTTATACAATCAGCAGGTATCAATGAACAAGATCATCCCAAGAAATTCATTAAAATTACAAAAGATATAGTAGTTAAACAGAGCGATAAATGGGCTAAAATCGAACCCTTTGATGGATTCAAGGTAGCCTTTACAATCGACTTTGACCATCCTTCTTTTCCAAAGGAAACCCAAACT
>MDSZ01090054.1_pt1 | contig 10711 bp, 11 predicted proteins | sample 811201 | NCBI WGS metagenome assembly MDSZ01 (sample SAMN05326647, study PRJNA326480) | marine metagenome | isolation source: seawater | place: Indian Ocean: North | collected 2010
CGAACACATAATACAAAAAACAAAAAATATAACTGAATATTCTCAATATCTAAATTATAACAGGACAAAAAAAAAAAATAATGATTTTAAGCAAAAGTTGAAAAAACCGATTTATAATCTTTTAGACAGCTATGTCCCAAAAATAATTCAGTATAATAAAATAAATAAAAAATATAAACAAGTTGGAGTAAGATATTCAGTCAATACTGATGAAGTGAATGTAATATTTGATGAATTTGCAAGATTATGTAATGATTTTATGAGTAAAGATAGTCAGCTTTATAATGGTTGTGATTTAGATAATGGAATAAAAATGGAGGAATTGATGAAAAGTAAAGTTTATTTTAGAGATAAACTTGTTAAAAGAATAATTGATGATGAAAATATTTCAGATGAATATTTAAATTTAGTTTATTCTTTAAGAAAGGACAAAATCGGCATCCATAGAAAAGACCCTATAGACTCAAAAAATATATGGAATAAATTACCTAAGTCATTAAAGGAAATATTTAATCATTATTATAATTATTACGATATTAAAAAGATTGTCAAAAATTTTGATTATGATTACAAGTTTTACATCTAAAGAAAAATATGAATAAATTATTAAAAAAAAATGGTTTTCTAAAAAGAAGGATTAAAGATAAAAATTTTTTCCCTTTTGTTAAAAAAATCATAAATAAACATTTCAAATATAATGACAATTATTACTCAAAATTACCTATTAAAAAGTTTCATAATATTGCTCTAAGTTGTCAAAACGAGATTAACAAATCAAATTTAGATGAGAAATTTTTTCAGTCTGAAAAAAATTTCTTAAAGAAAATGTTTCCAAATGATAGTGTTTGTATATCCCGAATTTTTACACTGAGAGTTGTCAGACCAAAAAAAAAAGTTCTTTCAAACTCTGATAATGAACAAATTGGTTGGCATCGAGAAACCTTTTATGCTAAAAATAAATATGTTAAACATGCAATGAATATCTGGTTTCCAATATCAAATATTTCAAAAAGAGATAACTTACACTATATTCCAAAGTCACACTTGATAGAGGATAAAAAAATCAAAAGAAAAAAATTTTTTCCCAAAAACCACAATGTAAAAAAATTCTCCGCATCTCACAAACTTGGATTTCCGTATCATCCTAAAAAAATTACATCTGGCGTAAACCTAAGATCATCTAAATCAATGAATGTAAAACAAAACTCATATTCAATTTTTTCTCAAATGCTAATTCACGGAAACTCATCAAATTCCAATAATAAACTTAGATTCGCCATAAATACTGGAATGGTTGCTGCTTCAAAATTGAAAAAAAATAGAAAAATAGACAAAAGAAAGTTTTTAATAAATAGCAAAGATAATACTCTCTATAAAAAATTTTCTTTTTAACTTTATCAACAAAAAAATCATCTTGTTTCAGATAATTAAAAAATTTAAAAGTAAGATTGCACTTATAGATGAATATAAAGGAAAAATAAGTTATCAGGATCTTGAAAAAGACTCTGAGAAAATTTCAAATAAAATAAAAAATAAATCTCTTATTTTTATAGTTGGCAACAATTGTCTTGAATGGATTTGTGGATATATAGGTTTTTTAAAAAATAATCATGTCATTTTGTTGGTAGATGAAAAAATGGAAGAAAAATCCTTCTTTAATCTTGTAAAGAAATTTAAACCAAATTTTATTTATAAGCACAAAAAAATGTATAAATCATTAAATCAAAAAAAAAAATTACGTTACAAAGATTATGATTTAATTGAAATTTACAAATTTAGGCACAATTTTCACCCAAAGCTTTCTTTGCTTTTAAATACATCGGGAACAATGGGTAATTCTAAGTATGTTAGAATTTCTTTAGAAAATTTAATTGTTAACTCAAATTCAATTATTAAATATTTGAAAATAAAACAAAAAGATAGGTTATTGACATTATTAAGCCCAAGTTACTCTTTTGGTTTATCTATGATAAATACACACATTCTAAAAGGCTGTACACTAATACTGAATAACAACTCAATCATAGAAAAAGAATTTTGGAATAAGTTAGAAACCAATAAAGCAACAACTTTTGGTGGAGTCCCGTTTGTTTTTGAAATTATAAATAAAATCGGTATTTCAAAATACAATATCAGTTCTCTTAAATATGTTACTCAAGCTGGGGGCGCAATGTCTGGGGATTTATTTCAAAAAATACATAAGATGTTTAAAAAAAAAAAGATAAAATTTTTAACAATGTACGGTCAAACGGAGGCATCTCCCCGTATGTCATATTTGCCTTATAAATATAATCTCAAAAAAAGAAACTGTATAGGTATTCCAATATCTGGAGGAAAATTTAGTTTAGTAAATAAATATAAAAAGGAAATAAAAGAGACAAATATTATTGGCGAATTGGTATATGAAGGAAAAAATGTTTCTTTAGGTTATGCAGAGAGTGCTGAAGATTTTTCAAAAGAAGACTTGAATAATGGAAAATTATTTACTGGTGATTTAGCTTATAAAGATAAGGATAATTTTTTTTATATAACTGGCAGACAAGACAGGTTAGTAAAATTGTTTGGTTATAGAATAAACTTGGATGATTTGGAGAACAGTTTAAACGAAAATGGATTACTAGTTGTTTGTAAAAAAAGTCAAAATAAATTAAATATTTTTTATACTGATCAATCAAAAATAATAAATCTAAAACAAAAAGTATTCAGTCTTACAAAGTTAAATCGAAACTTTATTAATTTTAAAATGATAAAGTCGATTCCAAGAAACTCTAGTGGTAAAATAAAATATGATCAAATTAACTAATGAGTTCATCTAAAACATTAATTAAAGACAATAAAAAATACTTACAAGAAATTTCAAGTCTTACAAAAGAACATTATCTTAAATGTAAACTATATAAAAAATTTCTTGATAATCTAAATTATGATAAAGATAAGGAATATCAATTGTTCGAATTACCATTCGTACCAGTCAGAATATTTAAAAACTTTGATTTAAAGAGTGTTGACGAAAGTAGCATTGTAAAAACACTTATTTCATCTGGTACATCAAACAAAGGAAATTCAAGAATTTTCCTTGATAAAGAAAATTCGTCAAAACAAATACGGGTTTTGAGTGAAATAGTCTCAAGTTTTATTGGGAACAAAAGGTTGCCTATGCTAATTTTTGACAGTGAGTCTGTATTGAAATCTAGAAAATCATTTTCTGCTCGTGGTGCTGCAATCATGGGTTTTTCAATTTTTGGAAGAGATATTACTTACGCTTTAAATGATAATAATGATATAAATTTTTCAAACATAGAAAGATTTTTAATTAAACACAAAGATGAAACAAAAATATTATTTGGTTTTACCTCAGTAATTTGGGAAAATTTTTCGATTATTAAAGATTTAAAAGTAAAATTAGATTTTAGTAATTCTATACTTTTGCATGGTGGAGGATGGAAAAAGCTGATTGAAAAAAAAGTATCTGATGAAATTTTTAGAGAATTTCTCAAAAAAGAATTTTTGATAAAGAGAGTTATAAATTACTACGGTATGGTTGAACAGACTGGGTCAATATTCCTACAATGTGAAAAATGTCATCACTTTCTTACAACAAAATACTCAGACATATTCATAAGAGATAACAATTTCAATTTAGTTCAAAATGGAAAAATTGGAATTGTCCAATTAATATCAAGTTTACCGTCGAGCTATCCAGGCCATAATATTATTTCTGAGGACATAGGATATATTACTGCCAAAAACAATTGTTCTTGCTCTAAATATTCTAAGAGATTTAAGATTATTGGTAGAATTAAGGATGCTGAACTTAGAGGGTGCAGCAATGTTTAAATTTATTAATGAAAACTTTCTAAAAAATAAAAAAAAAATAAAAAGTTATTCAACAAAAATTTTTGATAACCATTCGATTTCGTTTTTAGATAATCTCTCAAAAAGTATTTTGAGTAATATAAATGCAAAAAAGTATCCAGACTTAGTATCTTTCGGATTCTGGTGTAGAGGGCAAAATCTGAAAAAACTGAGTAAAAATTATATTGGTGGAAATCTAAGAAAAGGCCATGGCCTGATATTCCATATATGTCCATCAAATGTTCCAATAAATTTTATGTACAGCTTTTCTTTTGGTTTATTAGCAGGTAATTCCAATATTGTGAGACTACCTACCAAACCATTTCCACAGAATGAAATTCTACTAAAGATAATAAAGAAATTACTGAGTCAGAAAAAATTTAGGATTATAAAGGAAAGAACTTTATTTATAAAATATGAACCAAACGAAAAAATTACAAATTATTTTTCTAAATTATGCACCACACGTGTAATATGGGGCGGAGATAATACAATTAAAAATATTAGAAACATATCTCTCCAAGCAAAAAGTCTAGACGTTCCGTTTACTGACAAATATTCTTTTACAATAATTGACTTACAAAAATTAAACAAATTAAGCGAAGAAAACTTTGTTAGGGTAGTAAAAAATTATTATAATGATAACTATACTATGGATCAAAATGCATGCTCTTCATCTCATTTAGTTATTTGGATTGGAAGTGATAATAAAAAGTTAAGAATAAAATTTTGGTCTGAACTTAATAATATTTGTAAATTAAAATATAAAATGGAAAGTATAGGAGCGATAGATAAGTACAATAAATTTTTTAGTGATATTTCAATAATAAAAAATATCAAGAATACTTATAGATATGGAAGCAATGTTTACGTTATAAACTTATTAAAAATTGACAAAGATATTGATAATTATAGGGGAAAATGGGGTTATTTTTATGAGACAAATTTTAAAAAATTCGAGGATATATTTAAATATACAAATGAAAAGTGTCAAACTATAAGCTATTTCGGTTTTGAAAAATTAACCTTAATGAATTTTATAAAAAAAAATAATTTCAAAGGTGTCGATAGAATCGTTCCTATTGGTCAATCTCTTGACATGGGCTTAATATGGGACGGATATGATTTGATTAGAACTCTGTCGAGAGTAGTTGAAATTAAGTGAAAAAATTGAGATTAACAAAAAAAGAAATTCTAGAGTTTCAACAAAATAGAGATCCATATCTTTTTATGGATATTGCTACTGAGGTTATTCCAGGCGTGAGCTCAAAAGCATTTAAAAAATTAAAAGAAGATGAGTGGTTTTTTAAAGTTCACTGGAAAAATGACCCTAATATGCCAGGAATGTTACAGGTTGAGGCAATAGTACAAACATGTGCGCTTGCGATCTTATCTCTACCTGGTAATAAGGGAAAAGTTGTTTATTTAATTTCTGCGAATAACTTAAAATTTAAGAAAAAAATTTTACCAAATGATGAGATCTCGATGGAAACTAAAGTAAATAGTATTAAAAGAGGCTTTGCTAAATGCAGTGGAAAATTGTATGTGAATCATGATCTTGCATGTAGTGCAGAATTTGATTTAATATTGCCAGATGAATTAAATAGATTTAAAATAAATAAGAAATAATAAAAATGCCAATTGCCTCTTCATTGTTAAAAAAACCTCGTTTAGTAAAAAAACTAAAAGATTTTTACGATTATGTTCAATATAATGATGGAAAAGTAGGGACAAAAACTAGAGGTATTGACTTAAATTTTAACAACGCTTGTAATTTAAGATGTAAGTATTGTTTTACCAATTCCCCAAAGGGTGATCATGTAAAAGAATATTTGGATTATGATGCAATAGCTAAATTAGCTGATGAGGCTGACGAGTTAGGATACTTTGAATTTGATCTTCAAGGTGGAGAACTACTGTTACAACCAAAAAAATTGTTCAAAGTGCTAGAGGCAATAAAACCTGAAAGATTTTATCTATATCTTACTACAAATGGTTACTATTTAGACGAAGAAATGGCCAAAAGGTTGGCAGAGGCAAACGTTAGCAGAGTATCAGTGAGTATTGACAGTATGGATGAAAAAATTCATGATGAAATAAGAGGAAGAAAAGACTCATGGAGAAGAGCAATTGAAGGACTTAAACATGTACAAAAAGCTGGGATTGATCCATATTTAAATATTACTGTTGGACATTATAATGCCCATACAGATCATTTGAAACAGTTACTAGATTATTCCAAACAGCAAAAATACAAAACCTTGTTAAATGTTGCTGTTCCGGCGGGTATGTGGCAAAAAGCAGAAGAAGTAATATGTGATGATAAGGACAGGTTATATCTCAGAAAGATAAGAAAAGAATATAAAAATCTCGTTAGAAATATTTGGAATCCTTTTGATAGAACCAATGAGGGCATTCTTGGTTGTACAACAGTAAATAGGTTATACATTACACCAATCGGGGATGTTCTAGTTTGTCCATATGTGCACATTAAAATAGGAAATATTTTTAAACAATCTTTAAAAGAAATTGTAGATTATGGATTTAGCATTAAACATTTTAGAAATCACAGCGACCTATGTTTAGCTGGTGAAGACAAAAGTTTTATAAGAAAATTCATGACCAAACAAGGTCAGAGTATTTTTAAACCAGCACTTGCATCTGAAATATTTTCTAAAGAAGATTTCGTAGAAAATGATACTAAAAAATAAAATTTCTGTAATTACAGGATGTAATAGGGGAATAGGAAGAGAAATATTAACCAAAATTGCAAATTCTGGTTCTGATGTCTACGCATGTGTGAGGAAGATCGACTCAGAATTTGAGGACTTCACAAAAATATTAGAAAAAAAAAAATAATATTTTTATTAAAAAAATTATTTTAGACTTAAGTTCAAGCGAATCTACCAAAGATGCAGCGAATAAAATAATTAATGATACCTCAACGATTGATATATTGATAAATAATGCAGGAGCTGTTCATACAGCTACGTACCTTATGACACCTTTATCAAAACTGAAAAGCATTTTTGAAACAAATTTTTTTTCACAAACTTTGTTCACTCAGATGATATCAAAAAAAATGATAAAAGAAAAAAAAGGAAATATACTTTATATCACATCTACATCTGGAATTGACAATGAGCCTGGCAGAGGAGCGTATTCTGCATCAAAAACTTCTTTAGCTTCTCAGTCAATCGTTTTGTCTAAGGAATTGGGACCATTCAACATTCGTGTTAATTCTTTAGCACCTGGCTTGACCGACACTGAAATGATGAGAAACAATACAAAAGAAGAGGTTATTAAAAATGTAATATCTCGAACACCACTTCAAAGAATTGGAAAAATGGAGGAAATAGCTAATGTTGCGTTATTTTTAGTATCTGATGAATCAAGTTTTATAACAGGCCAAGAAATTAGGGTAGATGGCGGAATGTACTAATGAGTGAAGATTTAGAAAAGATCAAAAAATTTGCAAAAAACATGAGAAAAGACATACTTGATATGTCACTTGCCGCTGGTGCTAAAAGTTCACACTTTGGTGGCGCCTTGTCAATTGTAGAGATTGTTGCTACGATATTTTCAAATATAATAAGGTTGGATCCAACAGATCCCTTATGGGAAGATAGAGATAGATTCATTTTAAGTAAGGGACATGCTTGCTTAGCATATTATTCTGCATTAAGTGAGATTGGATATATCAAAAAAGAGGAATTACAATCTTTTGAAAAAGATGAGTCGAATCTATTAGGTCACCCAATAATAAACAAAAATCTTGGCATTGAATTTTCAAACGGCTCTTTAGGAATGGGTTTGTCTTTAGGAATTGGTCTGAGTTTATCATCAAAGAAAAAAAAAAAAGATTTTAAAGTATATGTTATATTAGGTGATGGAGAGTGTAATGAAGGGTCAGTTTGGGAAGCAGCGATGTCTGCTGCACACTTAAAGTTAGATAATCTTCATGTAGTTTTAGATAGGAATAATTTTCAACAAACAGGATCAAACGCGGACATTATGGACTTAAAAAATTTAGTTGAGAAATGGAAAAGTTTTGGTTGGCATACTGAGGAAATAGATGGACACAATATAAATGAAATATTAAATTTTTTCAAAAAAAGTAATAAAATAAAATTACCAAAAATTGCAATTGCAAATACTATTAAAGGAAAAGGTTTCTCATTTTCAGAGAATAATAATGATTGGCATCACTCTATATTAACAAAAAAAAATTATGATAGCGCAGTTAAAGAATTAGATATTGAATAATGAGTTTAATAATAAATGACAGAAACATTAAATTATGGTCAACCATTGGTCCAAGAGCGACTTTGGGTATTGGTGCATTAGAATTAGCTAAAGAAATAGAAAATCTCATGGTCTTAACTTGTGATGTTTCAACATCTGCGGGTTTAGATAGATTTAGAAAATCATTTCCAGACAAATATCTAGATTTAGGAATCGCAGAACAAAATATGATAGGTGTAGCTGCTGGACTTGCTAGTGAGGATTACAACGTAATTACAACTACTTTTGCACCATTTCAAACCATGAGGTGTTGTGAACAAATTAAAGTAAATCTAGGTTATATGTCAAAAAAAGTTTGCATGGTTGGTATTGCGAGCGGATTAGTTTTAGGAAATCTTGGTTATACCCATTGTTGCATAGAAGATATTGGCGTTTTACGTTCAATACCAGGACTATATATTATTTCTCCGGCTGACTCACTTGAGACGATTAAAGCTCTATATGCGTCTGTCAAATTTAATAAACCCACATACATCCGTTTAACTGGATCATCTAATAACCCCATCATTTATAGAGGTGACTATCAATTCGAGATAGGAAAATCAGTAAAATTAAAAGATGGTAATGATATTACTATATTTGCTGCAGGGTCATCAGTTCATAACTGCTTGCAAGCTGCAGACATGTTAGAGAAAAAAAATATTTCTTCTGCAGTAATAAATATGCATACAATAAAACCAATAGACACTGATGCGATAGATAGTGCTTGTGAAAAAAAATTAATTATTTCAGTCGAGGAGCATAATATTATTGGAGGCCTTGGTTCAGCGATAGCAGAATATAAATCGACAAAAAAAACCAATACAAAACAATTGTTTATTGGTATAAACGATTATTATAGTAAAGGTGGAAGTTACGAGTTTCTAAAGGATATTCACGGTATAACTGCAGAAAAAATTTATAATAAAATCTTAGAAAATATTTAAAAATTGGAAAACACTAAAATTTCGTATAATTAAGACTGAATAAAAAAATTTTTATGAGTAATTCTGAAAAATATAAAAAAACGTTTATAGACTCTTTATCAATTGACAATTCGCTATTTAAAGATAGCATTGAATATAATGAAATCCCTGAATGGGACTCAATTGGTCATATGACTTTAATTGCCGCATTAGAAGAGACATTTAAAATTACAATTGATACTGATGACATTGTAGATTTTAGCTCTTATAAAAAAGGAAAAGAAATTTTAAAAAAATACAAAGTAGATTTTTAATTATGATATCAAAAAGCGTTACATCCAAATTTTATGGTGATGGAGAAATGTTAATATCAGATAGTAATTCCAACAGTTTGTTAAGTGTCGATAAAATTACTATACAAAATTCTTTCAAAAAAAAGGGCTGCATTATATTTAGAAATTTTCAGACATCTGACTTTAGCTATAAAGAGTTCATTGATAGGTTTACAAAAGTTTATGCAAATGACACTAATGACACTCTAAGGCGAAAAAAGACCAATATTTCAAAATTTGTAAGACATGTAGATGCAGGAAATTTAAAAATGAGTTTACATTCTGAGGCAAGCTTTTCTCCATCATGGCCAGAAATTGTTTGGTTCTATTGTAAAACTCCTTGCAAAAAAGATGGTGAAACAACAATTTGTGATGGTGTCAAATTATGGGAAAATTTATCTGAAAAAACTAAAAGTTTTTTTCTAGCTAACCCGCTAAAATATAAGTTAAAGATTCCGCTTTTTAAGGAAAACAAAAAAGGAGTAAAAAAAAAGTGGTTTATTAACTCAGTTGGTTCTTATGACTCTTTTTTAGATTATAAAAAAGGTGAATTAAATATGTGCCAAATTAGGTTTGCAGTAAATGAAATTAATCATTTAAATAAACTTGCTTTTTCTAATCATGTTCTTCATGAGAAACCTTATATTGATAAAACAATTCAAAAATGGGGAACAATATTTGATAAGAAAATTCCGAAAAAAATTATTGAGGAAGTAAAAAAAGTATCTGATAAATTTACATATTTTCATAAATGGGAAAAAGATGACTTAATAATGTTAGATAATAGAAGATTTATGCACTCAAGAAATCATTTTAATAAAAATGACTCTAGAGTAATATTAAATACACAGACATTAAAATCAAATTTTCTAAATGTTTAATTTTAATGGTTTTTTATAGAAAATCTTATTTTAAAAAAAAAATAATTAAAATTTAATTAATTGAAGTTTTATGGGCGAAAATTTTTTTCACAACGAAAAGGATTTAAAAAAAATGGGCGTTAATTGTGGAAAAAACTGCAAAATTCATTGTAGTGTGATTATTACACACCCTAAAAATTTATATATCTCAAGCAATGTGAGAATTGACTCTTTCACGACGATAGTTAACCCAAATAAAGTTAAAATAGAAAACTTTGTGCACATAGGTTCTCATGCACTGTTACATGCCGGTTCGAGATCAATTGAACTAAAAGATCACGCAGGAGTGTCTTCAGGTGTAAAGATTTTTACACATACTGATGATTACACAGGAAATTATTATTATGGACCATATAATAAGAAAAAAAACTCAGGTAATTCCAAAAAAATAACC
>MDSZ01045486.1_pt1 | contig 10710 bp, 9 predicted proteins | sample 811201 | NCBI WGS metagenome assembly MDSZ01 (sample SAMN05326647, study PRJNA326480) | marine metagenome | isolation source: seawater | place: Indian Ocean: North | collected 2010
TCAAATATATACAATGACTTTACGGCTGAGTGGCAGAGTGGTCATGCAGCGGATTGCAAATCCGTCTACGCCGGTTCGATTCCGACCTCAGCCTCCAAATTAAATTGAAGCAAACATCATAGTTTTTAACTATAATCATCTACATTCAAATGTTCAAAATTGGAATTATCGGGAAGGGGTTCGTTGGCACTGCTGTTGCTCATGGGTTTTCATCAAGTGTAGGTTATGATGCAGACATTAAAATCTACGATAAGGATAAGACTAGATCTTTAAATACCCTAGAAGAAGTCTTACAAACTGACTTTGTTTTTGTTTCTGTTCCTACCCCATCGAATAAAGACGGTTCCATAAACTTGAAAATTTTAAACACTTGCATAAGAGAATTAAATGATTGTATCGAAAGAAATAATTTAAAATCTCCTATTATCTTAATAAGATCGACTGTCATTCCTGGTACTTCGGAAACAATACAAAACAACTTTAAAAAGTTAAAAATAGTTTTTAATCCAGAATTCTTAACTGAAAGATCAGCTAATTTTGATTTTATCAGCCAAACTAGGTTCGTTTTGGGAGGAAAACCAGAATACACTGAAAGGGTTGCAGAATTATATCGACATAGGTTTGGACAAAGTATTTCTATAATCATGACAGATTACCAAACCGCAGAAATGATAAAATATGTTTGCAATAATTTCTTTGCCACTAAAGTTTCTTTTTTGAATGAAATGAAATTAATTTCAGATGCAGTAAATGCGAAATGGGATGACGTAGTAGAGGGATTTCTTAGAGATGGAAGAGTTGGAAGCTCCCATACCCAAGTTCCCGGCCCAGATGGAAAATATGGATTTGGAGGAAGCTGTTTTCCTAAAGATATTCAGGCAATGATTAATTTCTCAGAATCTCTGAATATTTCTCCTAATGTTTTGAAAGGAGTGTGGCAAACTAATTTAACAGTAAGACCAGAAAAAGATTGGGAAAAACTTAAAGGCAGGTCAATTGTTGATAATGAATAAATCTTTAACATGCCCGGGTGGTGGAATTGGTAGACACAAGGGACTTAAAATCCCTCGAAGGCGACTTCGTGCCGGTTCAAGTCCGGCCCCGGGTACCAAGTAATGGAAAATATTAATAATGAAAAAGAATCTCTCAATTTATTTTCTGTAGCTGAGATCTTTTATAAAAATAAGATAAAGATTGTATTTTTTTCACTAGCCGTATCTATGGCTGCCTTAATTTACAGTTTTACAATGAAGGAAGTCTATTTATCGGAGGCGCTTATAATGTCTTCTGAGTCATCACAATCAAATTCTTTATTGGATAGATATTCATCTTTGGCAAGGTTAGGTGGAATAAACCTTCAAACTCTGGCACCCAGTAACAGGCTAGAGGAAGCTATTGCAACCTTAAAATCAAGAGAATTTGTATTAGACATAATAAACAAAAGAAAATTGGATAAAATTCTTTTAGCCTCAAATAAATGGGACAAAGAAAAAGATGAAATCGTCTTTAATGAAAATATTTATGATACGAAAACAGAGAAATGGAAACCTGATTACTTTGGTCCTTCAGGTAAACCTACTAATAGGCAGCTTTACGATGCCTTTAGTAGACGTTTAACCATTTTTAAAGATTTAGAAACTAGGTTTGTAACCCTTGGGTTTAAAAGCCTTTCTCCAAGAATTTCAAAAGAAATATTAGAAGGAATAATTTTTGAGGTGAATAACAACTTGAGGTCTAAAGACATAGAGTATGCTAAGTCATCCATATCTTATGTAGAATCTCAACTAGGAAAGGCGATTACTATAGATCTTAAAAATATTTTTTATCAGATGATTGCTGAGCAAACAAAAACAATTATGCTCGCTCAGGGCCAAGATGATTACATATTTAAAGTTATAGATCCTCCTTTTTCACCAGAAAAAAGAATAAGCCCAAATAGGAGATTAATTGTTGGCACTGCTTTCCTTCTTTCTTTCTTTCTTGCAATGATTTATTTTATTTCTTTGAGTTTTCTTAAAAAGAAAATAATTTTTTCTAATAAACTTCCCTTTTTTAAATTAATTAATGAATATAAATGAAATATCTTGTTACCGGAGCTGCGGGTTTTATAGGATTTCATGTTTGTAATGAGTTACTTAAACAAGGAAAGGAAGTTATTGGAATTGATAATCTTAATGATTACTATGACGTAAACTTAAAAAAGGCTAGATTAAAAATACTAAAAAAAAATAAAAATTTTCTTTTCAGTAAAATAGATATTAAAACCTTTTCTAGTTTAAAAAAAATTTTTAAATCTCATAATCCAGAGGTTGTATTGCATCTTGCAGCACAAGCAGGAGTAAGATATTCAATAAAGAATCCAAGAGAATACTTTGAATCAAATTCTCTCGGTACTTTCAATATATTAGAAAATGTAAGGGCATTTGAAACGAAAAGTTTAATCATTGCATCTACAAGTTCGGTTTATGGAGCAAATACAACACTTCCTTTTTCTGAAGAAATGACAACTGATCATCCAATACAGTTTTATGCTGCTACTAAAAAAAACTGCGAAACAATGGCTCACTCCTATAGTCATCTATTTAAGATACCAACAACGATATTAAGATTTTTTACTGTTTATGGTCCTTGGGGAAGACCTGATATGGCTTTATTTAAATTTACTAAATCAATTTTAGAGAATAAACCAATAGAAGTATTTAATAATGGAAATCATAAGAGAGATTTTACTTATATTTCGGATATTTCTAATGTGTTAGTAAAGATAACAAAAAAAATTCCCAAGCCTGACAAAACTTGGAACTCAAAAAATCCAAAACTATCTTTTTCAAATGCGCCATTTAAGATATTCAATGTTGGAAATGGAAAGCCTATAAAATTAAATAATTTTATTTCTCATCTTGAATATGTGCTTGGTAAAAAGGCCATAAAAGTATACAAACCTTATTTTGAAGGGGATATTGTTGACACACACTCTGAAATAAAAGATTTGAAAAATTACATAAATTACAATCCGAAAATAAACTATAAGACTGGAATAGAAAAGTTTGTAGACTGGTATAGGGATTTCTACAAAATATAACAACTAATGGAAAACAAGAAAAAAGCTCTAATAACCGGTATCACTGGTCAAGATGGCTCATATTTAGCAGAATTTCTCTTAGAGAAAGGCTATCAAGTTCATGGCATTAAAAGAAGATCGTCATCTTTCAACACCAAAAGAATCGATCATATTTATCAAGATCCTCACACATCAGATAAAAATTTCTTTTTACATGATGGAGATCTCACAGATTCGTTAAGTATTACAAGTATCATCTCAGATATAAAACCACAAGAAATTTACAATTTAGGTGCACAATCTCATGTTGCTACCTCTTTTAAAAATCCAGAATATACTTCAGAAGTTGATGCCCTTGGAACCTTAAGGATTCTTGAAGCAATTAGATTTCTAAAATTGAATAAAAAAGTGAGATTCTATCAAGCATCAACTTCGGAGTTGTATGGTTTAGTTCAAGAGTCTCCTCAAAAAGAGAGCACCCCTTTTTATCCCAGAAGCCCATATGGAGTAGCAAAACTTTTTGCTTACTGGATGACCGTAAATTACAGGGAAGCTTATGGCATATATGCTTGCAATGGAATATTGTTTAATCATGAATCTAAAAGAAGAGGGGAAACTTTTGTAACAAGAAAAATAACTAGGGCTCTTTCAAGAATTTTCTTTGGGCTAGAGGATTGTTTGTATCTAGGCAATTTAGATTCTTTAAGAGATTGGGGACATGCAAAAGATTACGTTGAAATGCAATGGTTAATGCTTCAACAAAAAAAACCAAAAGATTATGTCATTGCTACTGGAGAACAACATTCTGTAAGGAGTTTTGTTGAAAAGGCTTCAAAATTAATTGGTTTTGAAATTCTTTGGAAAGGAAGTGGTATCAATGAAGTTGGGTATGTAAAAAAAGTTTTTAACAAAGAAAGTAAAATCTTAAAAGAAGGTAGCGAAATAGTTAAGATAGATAAAAATTATTTTAGACCAACTGAAGTTGATTCTTTATTAGGCGATTCTGCAAAAGCTAAAGATGATTTAGGTTGGGAGCCAAAAATTTCTTTTGATCAACTTGTAGAAGAAATGGTTAAAAACGACATGGATCAAGCTAAGAAAAAAGTCATACTAAAAAAAGAAGGTTTTTAAGTTGATGGATTCTTCTGACATAAACTCAGTATTTATTGCAGGGCACAAAGGAATGGTAGGTTCAGCAATCAAAAGAAACATTGAAAAAAATTATCCCTCAGTGAATGTCCTTGTTGCAGATAAAAAAACTTTAAACTTAGAATCTCAAAAAGAAGTGAAAGACTTTTTTTTTGAGCACAGGCCAGAAGGTATATTTCTCTCAGCTGCAAAAGTCGGAGGAATACTCGCTAACGAAAGTTATCCAACCGATTTTCTTGAAAAAAACCTACTCATCCAAACTAATGTTATTAAAAATGCCTTTGAAATTGGTTGCAGAAGGCTTATATTTTTGGGAAGTTCTTGTATTTACCCGAGAGACTGTCCTCAACCTATTAAAGAAGAAAACTTGCTTAGCGGCCATCTTGAAAGAACCAATGAGGCTTATGCCATTGCAAAAATTGCAGGCATAAAATTATGTGAGGCATATAATCGACAATTTAAAACAGATTTTAGATCTATTATGCCGACAAATTTATATGGATATGGAGATAATTATGATCTTTCGTCAAGTCATGTTATCCCGGCTCTTATAAGAAAAGCGCATGAAGCAAAAGTAAAAAACTTTGATTCATTCCAGGTGTGGGGTTCTGGCAAAGCATTAAGAGAATTTTTATTTGTCGAAGATTTGGCAGATGCATGTCTTCATATTTTTAATATTCCTAAAAAAAAATATATGGAAAACACTTCATTGAACTGTTCTCATATTAATGTAGGCTCGGGAAAAGAAATATCCATAAAATCTTTAGCTAAGATTATTTCAAATGTTGTTGGCTTTGAGGGGAAAATAGTTTTTGATTCTTCTAAGCCTGATGGTACTCCGAGAAAACTTCTTGATATAACTAAGATAAAAAAACTTGGTTGGAAATCATCTGTTCATCTCCAAGAGGGTTTAGAACTTACTTATTCAAATTTTTTGGAGAATTACAGTTGAACTTTAAAAATATATTCATCAAAGATATCAATGCAGATGAATTTATCGACGATTTTTATAAAATGCTTTCCTACGAAATCAGTTCTAATAACCTTATGAAAGAAGACTTTAGGCTTTTACTGAAATGTTTAGAAAATAGAAATGAGATAAAAAAAAATAATGATTTCTCAAAATTACGTTCTACTTTTATCTCTTTTTTTCAAACTGATTCCTTCAAAGACATTTATAAAAGTTTCTTCTTAAAATTAGCTAATTCCTTTAAAAAGGATCAATTATTATTTCAAATCCAACCAACTCCAAGACTGGTTGGTATAGATGCTCTTGCAACATCATTTCATTGTGATAAATGGTATGGTCACGGAACTGATACCTATACTGTATGGGTTCCTCTTCATGAAGTAAAAAATGGTTCAGGTGTAAGCTTTATTGTTGATAAAAATTTAAACAAGGACCTTCATCATGATTTTCTAAAAGAAACAGATCATTTTGCTTCTTTAAATTCTTTAAATTCTAAATGCTCAAACCTCGCAAAAGAATTTGCTCCAAAAAATAAAAAAGCTAGAATTTTTCATTCTTCAGTTCTTCATGGTTCACCTCATAATTCTTCTGGCGAAACAAGATTTTCTCTGGATTTTAGATTTTCTGTAAATGTTAAAAATATAGGGTCTAAAAACTTTTCTGATTTTTTTTATTTAGACCGTAATTATTCTGAAAAAAAAATTCGACCTTATGAAGAGTGGCCTCAAAACTTTAATTTCTTAAAATATGTTAACGGTGAAACTGGTATATCAACTAGAAGTCAACATCTTTTGATTGAAGCCTTTTGTGAAGATCTTGGGCTTAAGATTACAGGTCAGGAAGCAGAAATTGAAGATGGCAACCTATCTGTGTTAAAGCATTATTTAAACAAAAATAATTTAAAAAAATCTGGTTTCGATGGAATCATAATATCAAGCACAAACTTGTTGCCAAACGATCTAATAAAAACATCTAATTCTTATATTCTGTCTGCTTTTGAAAGAAGAATTATCTAAATTATGAACTGTCTAGTTACTACTACAATAAATAGTCCCACTAAGGCTTTTTTAAAATTTCTCTCTTCAGAATGGCCTGATCAAATAATAGTGATTGGGGATTTAAAAACTCCTCACCTAGAGTATTTAGAATTAGAAAAAAAAATAGACAAACTAATATATTTAGATCCAAAAAAACAAGAAAAACTTTATCCTAAACTTTCAAACGCTATAGGTTGGAATTGTATTCAAAGAAGAAGTCTTGGCTTTCTTCATGCTCATAAACTTGGGGCTGAAATAATTGCTAGTGTTGATGACGATAACATTCCTTATGAAAATTGGGGTGAAAATTGTGTCGTTACCAAGGAGGTAGAATATGATTTTTATTCATCCACCATAGTTTTTGATCCATTATCTGCAACAAATCACAATGATTTATGGCATAGAGGATTTCCTATTCAGCTTGTGAAGGAAAAAAACAATATTGAATTTAAGGGTACAAAAAAAAGAAAAGTATTAGCACAGGCTGACCTTTGGGATGGTGATCCAGATATAGACGCTTTTGAAAGAATAATTTGGAAACCAGACTGTAAATTCTCTGTGAAAAATTTTTACGGCTCGAATAATGTTTCTCCCTTTAACAGCCAAAATACTTTTTTGCATAGAGATCTTATGCCTTGGTACATGATGCTTCCAGGTGTTGGAAGGATGGATGATATTTGGGCCAGTTTTTTTATACAAAGAGAATTTCCGGATTCCCTTGTATTTGGTCCATCTACAGTTTTTCAAGATAGAAATGAACAAAACCTTATAGTAAATCTCAAAGATGAATTATTGGGCTATGAGAATAATTTAGAAATTTGTAAAAATCTCAAAAATATAGAAAATTTTCTTCCAGATACTACTTTAAGCGCCTTAACAATCTATCAAGATTGTTTTTAATTTAATGAAAATTTTCTTTAAAATTTTTTCCTTATTTAAGCTGCAGATTTTATTTATTTCAGCAATAACTTTAACAATCACTTTGGGCGAAATATTAATTTTTTATTTTCTAGCGCCATTTTTAGGAGAAGGCGCAAAGACATTAGACTATTTTGATGTATTTTTTCCTTTTGACACGTCAGACTACATTTTTCTTATTTTTATTACACTAATAACCTTTGTTTTTATTTTAAAAAATGTTTTGTATTTCATTGTTCCTGAATTAACAAGAAATATAGGAACATATTTTATTAACAATATAGTAAGAGACACCCTTGTTTTAAATGCAAGGAATACAGAAAGCAGAAAAGAAATATTAGGAAGTCTTGAATTAGTGGATTCTTTATCTCAAGTAATCAGAAGTTCCATTACCGTAATAACTAATTTATTTATCTTACTATTAATGCTTCCCTTTGGATTTTATATCCTTCCAGATGGAGCAACAGTAATAGCTTTTATATTATTGTCGGCTTTTATTATTCTTGCATTTATTTCAAAGCTTGTAATTGATCAATATGGAGAAATTATTGCTAAAAATATTGGTCCTAGAATATCTACTTTTTCAAAAATTATAGAAGCAAACAATGAAATAGTTTTGAATAACTTTGAAGAAGAATTTAAGATGGACTTTTCTAATAAGGATTCAAAAATTAGAAAATCAGGTAGAAATAATACTTTTATTTCTAACTTACCAAGATCTTTCTTAGACTACCTTTTACTGGTGTTTATTGCTTTTACTCTTATGTCTTCTTCCAATGGGTTAGATATTTCTACATCTTTACTTTTAGCCTACATAATTATCGCTCAAAGATTTATGCCATATATACAATTATCATTGACAAATTATTCAAGAATTAGAGCTCATTTAAAACAATCGGAAAAACTTTTCAAAAACTTTGATCAGATATTTAAGCTTGAGCAAAATGAAGAAAAATCAAATCTAAATGAGAAAATATTTTCAATATCCTGCCATGATATTGAAATTCATTTTCAAGATAAAAAAATAATTAATTATGAAAATTATACATTCACATCAGGAATAAATGTTTTGACTGGGACAAGTGGAAAAGGGAAAACAGTTCTTATGGACATCATTGCAGGAATAATAAAGCCAACTTCTGGAAAAGTTGAATTTAACTACAAGCTAGACTCAAAGTTTTTAAAGGTTCATTTCTTTAAAGACAAGGTATTCTACTTAAGACAGAGCAGTTTATTTTTATTTGAAGAAATATCTAAATTTATTGAAAACTTTAAAATTCATAATGATCTAATTTTTTCATTAGGGATAAATGAATTTAAAAACACAAAAATACAAAAACTCTCTGGAGGACAACTTCAAAGGTTGTATATTTCTGCAGCTTTGAGCTCAAATAAGAATGTTATTTTATTAGATGAACCTTCTAATAATTTAAATCAAGAGTGGACAAAAGTCATGGTAAATGAAATGACAAAAAAGATCTCCTCGCCTATCTTTTTAGTTACGTCTCATGATAAGTTTTTGACGGAAGAAATAAAAAATCAAAAAAATCTCGAATCAAAAATTTTCAAACTATGATTGAAAGATTAATAATTTTTGGGGCTGGCTCAATAGGAAACCACTATGCTTTTGCAGCAAAACAATTAGATTTAAAGGTAGAAGTATTTGATATTGATCCAAGAGCTTTAACTCGTATGAGTGAGGAAATTTATCCTCAAAGGTATGGGAGCTGGGATAAATCGATAAAATTATTAAAGGAAAAACCAAATTCTTTTTTTGAAGAAGATCTGGTTTTAATTGGTACTCCACCAGAGTATAGGACAGAAATTTTAGAATCTAATTTAAAAAATGGTGCAAAGAATTTTTTAATCGAAAAACCTTTTTCCATTCCAGGAGGGAATGCTTTACATCTATTTAAAAAATATTTATCTGAAGGAGTAAATTTTTACAGTGGTTATAATCACACAAATAGTGAAGTCTATGAGAGATTTATTGAAGACATTTATAAGCATAATTTAGGTCCTTTAAAAAGTTGTCATGTAAATTGGAGAGAATCTTGGGAAGGAATCTTAAACGCACATTTCTGGATGAACTCCGTTTATGAGTCTTATCTTGGATTTTCAAAAAGAGGTGGAGGCGCAATGTCAGAACATTCTCATGGTCTAAATCTTGGAATTTCAATAATCGAAGAGTTTGATGAAATTGATAAATTAAAAGACGCAATGTTTGAATATGATGATAAAAAAAAATACGATAAATTTTATAAATCTAAGATTAAGGGTAGGAATACTCTCCTTACAGTTACTCAAGATACCATTTCAAAACCAACAATTAAGGAAGCTCAGTTAAAATTTAAAAATGGCAATGCTAAAATTATATTTGGATCTAGTTCGGATAGATACTTGATTGAGTCATTTTCAAAAAAATTTTCAGAAGACTTTAAAAAAGAAAGAGCAGATGATTTTATAAATAATTTGAAAATTATTATTGAAAAAAAATCTAACTCTAAAGATAAATTTCAATGTGGACTTAAAACTCAAGAAATAATTGAAAGTTCTTGGAAATTTTTCTAAGAAATAAAAAAATATATTTGAATTAAACTTTACGCAATGAAATTTTTATTAGTTAGTAATTCTCCAATTCAAAACTCATACTTTGAAAAATTCTTAAGAGACAATAATTTTGAATTCAAATCTATTTGTGGTGAAACTGTCTCTCCGTATAATAAAAAAAACGCTTCAAATTTAGACTTTTTTTCTCAAATTCAAAGAGCAATTTTTTTTGGAAATAGCTCTCTTAATTCCTTTTCTTATTATCACTCTCTCAAAGTGAGGAGATCTAAATTTTTTATTTTTCATCTTCTACTAAAGTTTTTTTCCTATTTTGGGAGGTATTTTCCAAATTTTTCAAAAAAATTACTTTTCTTTTTTGATTTTATAAAGCTCAAAACTTCAAAAAAATTTAAAGACAACTTTGACGCAGTCATTTTTTCAGGAATTATAAGCACTCAAGCAGAATTAAATTACTATTTCCAAGCAAAGAAATCGAAAATTCCCTGTATTTATTGTCCTTACAATTGGGATAACCCTTCTTCAAAAATATATGTTCCTTCATTTGGTTTTGAAAAAACTGTTTCATGGGGTAAACAGATGACAAATTATCTTCAAACAAGTGATAGTAATTTTGGAGAACTAATTGAGCAGTTTCCATTAAGATTAGAATATTTAAAGAAATTAAAAAAAGATAGGAATCTTTCAAGATCGAAAAAAATATTGCTCGCATTAAGTCAAAAGCAAAATAAAGATATTCTAAATTTTTTTTCTAAATTATCATTTCTGGAAAAGTCTAATCAAATTAACGAAGTAATCATAAGACCTCATCCCCAAAATAGCTTAAATTCTCAGGACATATATAAGATATTATCTATTTCAAATATTTTTAAATTAGATACTTCTTATGAAGAAGTTTTGAGAAGAAGGGGGGAGAATATTATTCCAATGACAGATGAAATTTTCAGGAAAAACCTTTCAATTTCTTTAGTCGATAGTTTAAGAGAGATAGATTTACTGATTTGCGA